>Ga0131853_10019389_pt1 | contig 12380 bp, 11 predicted proteins | sample TergutLab28metaG_FD_92764 | JGI IMG/M metagenome (GOLD analysis project Ga0131853, IMG submission 92764) | Labiotermes labralis P1 segment gut microbial communities from Petit-Saut dam, French Guiana - Lab288 P1 (version 2) (version 2) | ecosystem: Host-associated > Arthropoda: Insects >...
CCGGCCATCTCGACACAGGTTTTTCTTGGTTTCCCTGTGTCTATAAGCAAATGCTGAGACGGTTCCCAACATTCCAAGTTGCCACTACATGCTTCTCATGTAGCCCTCCAGACTTAAATCTAGCAGTAACCAATTTCATGTTTTGATTACATGTAAAATAACCACTGCCACCGGGTAACAACCCAATTGCAGTTAATAAATATGTTGTTACTATTATTATTATTATTATTATATCACGTGGTTTTAATTTTTTTTTTATTTTTTTTCCAATTTCGTCTAAGACTTTTTTAGTTTTTTTAAATTCTAATGCACTATTTATCAGCCGATCTCAGCGGCTGATTTCGGCTGAAGGGTAATCACGTAAAAAGTTTTAATATCATCGTGCCTACAAGGTAGCTTCACCCCCCCCCCCCACTTGGGCGCGCCCATGCCACCCTTTTGTCGGCAGTCTCGTATCGTTACGTTGAAATTTCGAGACAAGGTACAGCGCATCCAGTAATTGCCGTCTTTGGAGCCATCTGTGTGACACAGCAGATGTGCTTGGAATGTCTTTTGTATCGCGTAGTGACCAAATAAACGTGACTGTTCCAAGCAGTTCTCACGAAGCCTGCCGTCTGTCACCTGTTATTTATGTATAGTGGGGCGGTGGGGGCTGTAGACAGAATTTTTAACCCGTTACGCAGTACAACAGCAGAGTAACGTATGGACATTGCTAGAACGGGAGAGCTGAGATAAAAAATTGTGACAGACAGGTACAAGGAAGGAAATAATGAACAGAATACTAATCAAATTCAGACACTCGATTCACTGAGTGATTGCTCTTCACATGTCTGTTCCCCCACCCTTTACAGTCCCAGTCCACAATCACCAATCTGCACATCTTCCTGTCCCTTTCCTATGCCTTCCCGTTAGCGGCTGATTGATGGCTCTCCTACTGCTGTAGATATCCCCCGCCCCCACAGTGGGAAAGTTGGAATGTTCTTACACATTGTGAGAAGTGTCGCATTTTCATGGCTTTGTAAAACCTGGGACATCTGGTTTGTCGAACCGAACTTTATGGGACACGGGGGACAGAGTTCTTTAAAACCCATAAATCCGGGACTCTCCCAGGAAAGCAGGGACGCTTGGTGTCCCTGGTTGTATATAAATATATACCCCATACTCCATGGTGCAGAGTCCTTATTGAGAAGCTGGTTTGCAGGTAGTCAAGAAATTCCCCGCATTTCACGGAACCCGAAGGTTCATTACCGCACTCACAAGCGTCCGCCATCTGTCTCTATCCTGGGCCAGCCCAATCCAGTCCATATACCCACATCCCGTCTCCTGGAGATCCATCCTAATGTTATCCACCCATCTACGCCTAGGTCTCCCCAGTGGTCTCTTTCCCTCCGGTTTCCCCACCAAGACCCTATACACCCCCTCTCCTCACCCATATACGCCACATGCCCAGCCCATCTCATTCTTCTCGATTTTATCACCCGCACAATATTGGGTGAGGAGTACAGATCATTTAGCTATAAGCATATAACGGTACTTAATATCAAATTGCATCACGTGCCCAGTTCCAACATTTCATTAATTATTCCATAAGAAATGTAAGGTAAAGTTACCTGTGTGCCTCACTAAGCTCGACACGGTGAAGGCATGTGGGAGAGTGGAGGTACAGATACACACATTCGTAACATGGACACTATGTGGAGAGGGTTATTAGCATCATGCTTCGGGCGCTTTACTCCGGATGAGAAGAACCCGCTACTGATTGAATGGGCTGGGTTTGCCCCAGAGCCGGCGTGAGTGCTTTATACAGGGTGATCAAAAAGTCTGTGTACACCTGACGATTACAGTACAAAAAACACGCAAATACAGTATTTTAAACAGTTTCAGTCAGTCACCATGATAACGTAGTTAGAATTAGGGATAACAGATGGCGTTTCTAAAACCATGTGGCCTCCTAGACCTCCGGATCTTTCTCCGCCCGATTTTTTTTTTCTCTGGGGTGCGATGAAAAACTCAGTGTATTCGAACAATACACACATAATTGATGATTTGAAGATGGTCATCACGGAATACATTTGGAATGTGGACCGTGCTATACTGGACACGGTCTTCGAGAACACAGTTTGGCGTGTCAATAAATGTTTGGAGACGGGCGGGGGACACTTTGAACATTACTTGTAGCTTTCTGTATTGTAATCATCAGGTGCAGAGAGACTTTTGATCATCCTGTAGAAGAGAAAATTGAGTCTTGAAGACATTTTTCGCACGATCGCCATGTTACCGCGTGAGGTTCGCTTTCTACACGGTCGCGAGTGTTTAGGTCACAGGGAGTGTTCCCAGAACCTTCTGTCTCCAAATGTAGGATCCACGCGGAAGATGGAGGCAGCAGACTTAGCCGAAACTTTGGAGCCTGTCTTCGAAACTAATGTGGAGTCACATCGCGCAGGATCGTAAAATCCATTTCTTGTACCGGTTTATTCTGGGTGTTGGGTTATGCTGTTGACCGACAGCTCTGCGGCGGTCAGGCGTAAATTCCGTGACATTTCGAAGAACCTCGGCATCCCGTATTGGCCCATGAGCCCTGAATGTGAGGGTTGGCGATGTCTGCCTGTTTACGTTCAAGAATCCTGCTGTCGTCGCCATGGCAACACGTGAAAACAAACTGCGAGTGAGAAAGAGAGAGGCGGATTATTGGTGGAGATGCAACGTTATGTTATTGAACATCGGCGATTGGTGTAAAATCTGGTGGCCGTACTGTTAGAAGTACGTCACTGGACAGTGTAATGCGTAGAATTCAGACGTGTGATTTCCTCACCTGACACATAAGGAATTCGGCCCGCCTTATGAAGAAGTACACAGCTGGCCATGTTTGGCTTTCCACCCTTCCACTGTCCATTCCATGCCGCCTGTGTTTGCTCATTCTCTCGCTTCATGAAAGTTTTAAAACAGGGGTACACAAATCCCGGGCGACTGAATTTTGTAGGATGGTGCTTAATGTTTGTGGTACCTCGGTGTGGGACTGGCTTCATGTCAGTCTTCTGGCGTCTAGAATTTTGAGGTAGCGTTTATATATTTGGAACATATGTGCACCCCTCTTTTGTAAGCATTTAAGACCTGGTGTAATATGTTCGAAAATTGACCCTTTAAAACGCAGTGGTTTATGTAATGGTAAAGGTGAAGTTCACCCCAAAACGGTCCACAGAGGCCCAGAGGGGGAGTAGATTGTTACTCTACTTTTTCTTTAACCTTGGCGCTGGGTGAGGGTGGGTGGTCAACGCCACGCCCCGGCCGCTTTACCCCCGGGAGATACCCGGTAGCCAGTGCCGGTCTGGACGGGTGCGGAAAATCTCGCCCCCACCGCAATTCGATCCCCGGACCGACCAGCCCGTAGCGAGTCGCTGTACTGACTGAGCCATCCCGGCCCACATTGGTATATGTACCAACTGAAAATTCTTTTTTTTTTTTTTTATGGTGCGCCATGTCGACTCGCCAATCGGGGTTTCATAAATTTTCCAAAAAGACGAACCACCTCAAAATTCTAGGTGCCAGGAGGGTGACATGAAGCATATTCCCTTCCGAGGGCCCTCAGATATCAGGCGCCACTGTGAAGCACGTTTGTGCACCGCCGCGGTAAGCATTTCGCCAGGCCCTCAGACCACACAGCGTAATATTGCAGAAGGCTTGAATCGTCAGCAGCACTGTTACGGAAACCTTAAGTACCGTATGTACGATACAGCCTACTGTAACATTCTGGGGCGAGCCCAAGGGGAGGGGGGGGGGGCGCAGCTGCCGGACTGCAGCCCTTCCAAATCTAAACTTAAACAAAAAACACACAAGTTATTTTTTTTACACGATGGTGTCAAACGTCATTACGTGATTTAGGTCTACCCTTCAGTCGAAATCAGCCACTGAAACTGGCTGATGACTAGTACAGTAGGACTTTGAAAACAAAAATTAAAAAGAGCGTAGGATGTCTAAGATGAAATTAAGGAAATAAAGAAGATTGGGCCATGTCATTTAAATTAGGTGAGTGTGTCATGGAACGTGTAGTTGTATTGGTATGTACATAAATGGAGTTGCAAACAGTATTATGTTACAGATATACCTATGGACATGATTTTTATCATGTAATTTTTTTAAATCAAACCTAAAATGTATATAGCGACAGGGTCAGTCCTACCCCCACCCTTATGCCCCAAATGAAAAATGCTGGGTTCGCTCCTGGTGAAGTTACATGAACCTTTATCCTTTGCCCACAAAATACTGCTTTCCCTTCGGTGTAACTGTGAGAATGAGAACCGATCATTTCGCAGAACAGCACAGATCTCTTTGGCTTCCTGACTGACACTCATTGCCCTCTGCGAGCTAAGAGCCGAATTTTAAGTGTGATGCGATGTGGTTTGTTTTTCACTGAATTTGTTGCTCGTTGCCATCCATCACACTTCGAGGTCGATGAATGAGTGCTGGGTATCTGTGCCTGTTGCGACGTGTTGAATATTGATGAGTGCCCCGCGTCCGGCTGAATTATTTAGCATAATCGCCATGACACGTGAGCGCCGTTGTTTAATGATGTCTGACGACTCAATCCCAAGCTGCACACAGCTCTAGCAGCGGTATTTTAACAAACGTAACCGCGAAATGCGCTCCGTTAATCGTGTCAGAGTTTGGGGCTGAGTTGGACTAATGAACAAGGATAATGTGTTACCCTCTTGAAGTGTGAAGACGTAACAGCCACGTTTGTAATTGACGTTCTGCACAGAACTTTAATTCAGTAAGTTGGCACAACTGTAAGGATACTGACTTGTGAGATTCGAGGTTCTCACATTGGTTAATACTCAGATTGCGGTCGTTTCCAAATGTGGCGCCATATTGTTTGCTAGGTACTACCGAAGTTTCGGAGGAATATGCTTCCTCCATCTTCAGGATTGAAGATGGGTGTTGTAGCTGTTCCTTAGATTATTCTTACTTCAAGGTTCTCACAACAAATAATATTTAGAGTGTGGTCTTTGGAGATGTTACACGTTGTAATTAGGGTTATCATAGTGTTGGCATGTGATGCCATGCTGCCCCCTGAAGGAAAAGCTACACACAGTCATGTCCCATATGGCATCAGTACCCCAGATGTTTTGTGATGTTAATGCTGCTCTGTGCCAGCTTCAGATAAACAGTTGCCATGAAAGCAACATTGCTGCCACCAAATCACTGTCACTATGCAAGGATGCTAGTCTCTAATACGTTTGACAATTCATGCACATATTATTTGTATATCTAGTTTCACTGTGTTGCAGTAATTGTGGTGACACTACCCTTTGTCTATATCTGGCAGCACTTGTGAATGTAACTTAACACAAATCATGGTCTCAGAATGAAACTTCTTGCTCCCCGTTTCAGTGATAACTTAATTTTTATTACAATCTGTCTTATTATTCATTGTGGATACAGAATTTATATAATCAACGTTGTGAAGTCATAGTTTCTTGTGTTTCTATTCTCTGAAGCATCCAGGCTGCTTGTGGGACCACTCACCTCTATGTGGTACTTGGTTTAAGAATGGCTGGATCTATAGGTAAAGGTAGGAGTAAAGGTAAAGTTCACCCTACAATGGGTCATGAAGGCTGAGATGGGGACTACAGGTATAGCTGTGCTCATTCTTTAACTTCAGCGCTATATGGAGGTGGGTAGTCAACGCCACGCACCGACCCCAGGAAAGAGACTCGGTACCCATTGTATAGGAGTCTGGGTGGGCCGCAGGATCGATCTGGACGGGTATGGAGAATCTGACCCCCCTCACCAGGATTCAGTCCCCAGACCGTCCATCCTGCAGCGTCTCGCTATACCAATTGAGCTATCCCAGCCCTCCATGAGTGGAACTATACTTTGCTTTTCCTGTATGTCTTTGCTACATGCACAGGGACTGCTTTACCTTTGCAGAGAAATTGCACAGAGTTAAGTTGTTAAGACCTCCTAGGCCATTTTGGCATGTGTTTGATAATGTATGACATATCAGTACATCTCATGTACCCCCGTAAAGAGGTTTCATGCACCATTGACATATATGCACACTCCAGTTTATAACCATCAGCCTGTGGCATCATTTTCTTACCTGCTGATTTACTCTTAGCAGTGCCTAACGGTAATTTGTTGTTTGATGCTTTCAGCTGATGAAGGCTTCCAAGAAACTTCTTGGTGACCGACTCTTCAAGTTGCTGATGAAGTCGACATTTTATGGTCACTTTGTGGCAGGGGAGGATCAGTTCTTGATCAGACCAACCCTGGAGCGGCTACGTTCATTTGGAGTGAAACCAATTCTGGACTACTCAGTGGAAGAGGACATCTCACAAGAGGAGGCCGAGCGCCGTGAAGTTCAGTACGTATTGTGATTATTGGCACTGAACGGTGCTGAACTGAACGTAGTTCACTGTACGGTGTGATTAATTTCACGGTGCTGTAAATGCAAACCCCTCCACTCTGGCCAGTAGTCATAGATTAACCTTTTGATGCCTAATGTCAACTATAGTGGTCGTACCGCACGCTAACCTCTAAAGTTGCATTTTATATATTTATTCAACAAATATAGGTACTGAATATTTTAAACATGGTATATACTCTCCGTTTTTTTTTTTTCTCTTCAAAATGCAGTTTGTTTCATAATGCTAACGTATTTGGTTCCTGTATTACTCACATTTTATATACAGGGTGTGCTAAAATTAAAAAAAAAAATCCAGCGCCAAAAGGTTAAACTGCATTGTCATTGTGAGGTTGAAGTCTGATTTGTGTTAATTCCATGTGCTTAGCAACTCTAGTATCAAATTATAAAGTAGTAACCATCACTGTTGCTGTGATGCCCGCAGCAGCCCTTCATTATAAGTTGCCAGACTCTCCAAAGTGGGTAGTTCTAAACACTGGCCTATGATTGCCACACTTTTTATATTCTTTACCATTAGTATAGGAATTTTTTTTTCTCCCACTCCAGTTTTTAATCGAAATTGTTATTTTATCAACTTATCCAATAAAACATTTAATCTGTGTGGGAAACTGAACTGAAATGCCGTATGTCCCATTGTATGTAGATGGAAGATGCTGATAAGCATCAGTGAGCATGGAGTTGAAGATTTGAGCAGCAGATGGTAGGACAAGTACCATTTAATGGTTGTGTCAGCATCATGAGTCAGAATGTCATTGCAGGATGTATTGACATGTCCATAGAAGTGGAAAAGATGAAGTGTAACAAATCTGCTTATGGATCCTTAATTTAGTGCGTCAGTTCAGTGGGAGCTGCAGCAGTGTTTGGAAGTAACTTATGCAGCGTACAGAGCGCACTGGTCATCCTGTTGGAACACAGTCTGCTTGCTGTCATTACAGAAGCAAACACCTATACAGCATGGAGCCATTCCTCATAGTGTAGTGCCTGGTGGTTAGAGAGTTGAGTAGCCCTGCTTTCTACCTGTGTTTTTTTTTATGAAAGGGCGGGAAGGGAAGTTCAGCCTTCAGGTAACCAAAGAGGCAGTTGATGCCTTTTGTCTGAAATACACACTGGGGGCTTGGCTGTAATCATTATAATGATGAATATGGTCTACCTGAACAGATGCCATTGTGTTTGGTAGATGAATATTAGCATTTAGTAAGAACATCTGCCTAGCCAGAAGATGATGGCTGCAGATACCTCCAGAATGTCCATGCTTAGCCTTTTTTTTTTCTAAATTACGCATCCTCATATTGCAAAACACCAAATATTGGCATTTGAACTGTCAGCACCTCTGGCCATTCGTTTAAATATCTAAATGTTCATGTTACCTGAAATATTTTCACAGGATTGTGTAGGATGTACTTAATTATGTAGCAGCAAATATCCGAAGGGCATTCTTTGCAGTTTTAACTTCATTGTGGACTGTTTGTCCATTTACAGCCATCAGTGGAATGGGCATTGTTATTGGTCGGTTTGGCCACAAATTGGAATTGGTAGACAACCTTTAGCGATTTTCCTATTCTGAATTTTAAAATAGAATCCATTCTGAAGTTTTAGGGGCTGATATAATATCAGAGATGGACAGACATGACCTCCACAGAAGATGTTATTTATTTTGCTAAGAACATTTAGCAAGTCTGAAACATGTGGCCTTTACTGAAATGATTAGAGTATTGTAGTTGTCTTGGATGTGACAAATATGTACCAGTGATTGGGGGTACTGCTGTCTGCCTGGAAGATGGACTTAGAAGTTTTTCCAAAATGGCACTACTTATCCATTGAATTACATGGCATCATATTCCAACATGATCAGTGAAGAGACATTGAATGTGCTGATGTAGTTTAGCATGAAGAAGGACATGTGAGTGCTTAGATAGCTGTAATTTTTAATAAGGTGTACCGGGATAGCTCAGTCGGTATAGCAGCTCACTACGGGCTGGGGAATCAAATCTTGGTGAAGGTGAAATTTTCCACACCCGTACAAACCAGCCCTGAGGCCCACCTGACCTTATGTACAGTGAGTACCAGGTCTCTTTCTCAGGAGTAAAGCGGCCGGGGCGTGGCATTAACCACCCAACCCCGTCTAGCGCCGAAGTTAAAGAAAGAGTAGAGCTATACTTTTACTCCCCCTCTGGGCCTTTGTGGCCTGTTCTAGGGTGGACTTTACCTTCTACCTTAATTTAAATAAGACATTTGGCCTTGCTGTCACGTATACCTGTTGGCACAAGCGGTGTTGCCAGCACCAAAATGTAGCCCAACACCAGCGGTGAAGGAGTCAGTATGGCTGCACTTAACTGATTGTATGTGGATTCCCTGTTGTTATTGTCTGCATTCCAAAACACATCCTGAAGTTCCCACTTACAACTTTCTGAAGTCGTTGCTACCGATTTCATTGTGATGATAGCAGATATGCCCTGGGATCCACAACAGATACTTAACTGCTTGAGCCATAGTAGTTAAATTAGGGTAGTGACTGTGTCTCTGGTCTAAATAATCAGTAATTTGCGGTTCAATTCCGAGCAGGGACAGAGATTTTTTTCCATTCTTCACAGTCACCAGACTTATATAGGTACCTCTCCCCTGCTTCCTAGCCAGTCTGTACTATCCCCCCTCCCCCACATGTGTAAAGAGAGCAGAACATGAAGCAAATTGATGTCTTCCACCCAGTGCCTTGTTATTAATGCATGGAGCTATACTGCCATTCCCCCATTCTTTATAATGATGTGGTGTGTAATTAAATACAAGGACAGCTTTGCTTCATTATACGGTTTTGCATTTGCTTATATAACAATGTTGTCAGTAGCTCACACTGTATAATATTCATGATATGGTAGGTGATTAGTGATAAGTGAAGTGGAACTGTTGTGGAAAGACGCATACATGGCCTCATTTGGGCTTCTGTCCTGGCATGAAGGGACTGAGAAAAATTATGAGAACCATGCTGCATGCTGAGGTTTGAACCTATGATCTCACAGGTATGAAGGGTTGACCTGCTTTTTTTGCTATTAAATTACTGAAAGCACAAGTTTACTAACTTGTCAGTTGGCGTCTCATTTGACAGCAACAGACAAGAGACACTCGGTCTGTCATCATTTTACTGGGTTGCTCTGAGCAGTAATGTGACTGATTTAAGGTGTTTGTGAGTGAGTGGGCCAGCAGCTGTTGAGTGCTGAAGTTTGTGCCTCCTCACTGGCTGAAGGAAGACAGTGAGAGAGTGTTAATACGACGCACATCCAGAAAGTAAAGATACAAATGCAATAAAATTTTTAAAAATTATTTATTAAGAAAATGGAGCAAAAAACTCCTAACACTTACCTTTAGCTATTTTTCAATATAATCACCAACTGTGTCGAGGCATTTGTTTAGCCTGGGTACAGGTTTGTGTGTTCCGATGTCACAGAACTCTGCTGTCTGTGCATGCAACCACTTAGTGACTTCGTTTTCACATCATGTGAACATGTGGCAAATGCAGAAACAAATGGAAATCGTTGGGAGCGATTTCTGGGCTGTGAACGGGAAGGTCTCAAACCTTCACAGCGGTGATTTCCTTTCCCCTCCCACCCATTTTGTATCTTTAATATCTGGGTCTCCCTTATATTTTAAACCCTTCTCGGTGGATTGTTATTGTAAGTCCCAAGATTATTATCTCTTAAAATTTGCCATAAGTTGTGATCTGCTGCAGATGAAACTGACTGTAGGAAATAGACCATGTGGTAATGACTTGTAGTATAGATATAGCAAACTCAGCAAAAGAAATAGCAGTAATTTGAAATGAAATGTGATTGTCAGGTGTGTCTTGTGTGTGTGTGTGTGTGTGTGCATATCCAGCCTACAAAGGTGTAACTAAAAACCACAAGCAAACTTAGAGGGTTCTGCCTTATGTCATGCAGCAATAAGTAACTCATGAATCTGACAAAACACTATTAAATAATTTAAGTATCAACTAATATAATTTTACAAACAACTTTGAGACAGTTTTTAGAATTAGAATTAAAATCAGAATTAGGATTTATATATATATATGTATGTATGTATGTATCAGATCACCAACAAGTCTGAGAGAAGGCAGTGCTACAATACAAAGGCAGTAATTAATGCCTGTATGTGTTGTTACAGCTGTTTACAGATATTGCACAGTATGCAGTAATTATGTCCGAGAAATATTTTCATTGCAGATATTTGCAGTACGTTATGAATTTTCATCTGAATTAAAACTTTTCTGCAGAGTGTAAAAGAGTTAAACGTTTAATGTTATATGGAAGGTCATTGTTTAACTTGATTTCTGTATTGCATAAACAATTATTTAATCATATATATATATATATATATATATATAATTTGTGTGTGTGTGTGTGTGTGTGTGTGTGTGCAGTTATAACGTCCATTCCTTGTCCCTTTACCCAATTTTGTGCTTCTCTGGTAAAAATTGCTCGAAATAACAGTAATCTGTTGCATGCAGGCACTTCCAGTTACATGTAATTGCTTTACTTAACACCTTGCACTGATGTACAGAGTGATAGAAAGAGAATTAACTGCCGTTGCGCATGACAGCTGTGGCGTATTGCAAGGCTCCTGAGCATTGTGCTTGATGACCATTTGAATGGTACAGAAATGTCTGATAAGATGCCTTTGACTATTATCAGGAACCTCAGTATTTTAAGTTAAATCAGTTATAATTTTCAAGTGATTGTTCTTGCTTCCTGGCTTGGTCATCATCATATTTAACCCTCTGGGTGCTAAGATATTTTCCAAATGTACAACAGAGAAGTGTCATGGGTTGTGTGCATTCTTAAACTTACCTTATCGATTGTGACATGTCCATTAACGTACTGTATGTGAACATCCACAGCATGGAAAGGGTTAAATGTTCACTTCAAACAAGACAAGTCTGAGTCATTTGTTGTCGCTGTGACAAAGAATTGAGCTCACCATTAGGACATGCAGTTAAGCAAGCGTTGCCACAATGGGCAGATGGTCGGTTGGCTCACATTGTTCTCTTGTGATTGCAGGGCAAGTGTATCAGAGGCAGGAGATGAGAAGTCTCAAGGTGAGCAGCTCTTCTTTCCGTATTGTATTGATATATTGTTATATGTCTTCCCTGGCAGTGGTATAGGCCGTCCTGAACAGGCGAGTGCAACAAATGTCCCATGGGTGACGTCACTAATGGGCTTTTGGCCTGGGAGCCCTGTCTCATGGATCCTCCAATCACCCAATAATAAGTTTATGGAAATGTATAATAGCATTCGAGGATCTTCTGTGACATGTGAGTATGTTTGCTGTCATGTTGTGATGGTGGTCAGTTGTTTTGTGAATTTGGAAATGAGAAGGAAGCAACAGACATTTTGGACACTCAACAGATGCAGCCAGAACATCCTCTTTTGCTGCCAGATGATGAGAAGAGTAAACATATGTGGTGGGAGACGTGCCAGCATGCGCGTGGGTGCAGTAGTACTTACTGTCTTCTCGATAAGTGCTGACTGTAGTACCAGGATGTAGTACTAAAGTTTTTATTGTGAAGTTTGCTGGAAATGTTGGCCCAAAGGTGTGAATTTTATTCAGTCTCTTGATTTTTGCAGGTGTACGTTGTTGCAGATTGACTCATTGTAGCCAAAAAGTTCTATGAATAACTCATTATCATGCTTGGGTGGCCATGGGGGGACTAAAGAGACAAATGTACCAATAACTTATTTTGTGACATATTGGGTAACATTGTTGGCAGTGTATGCAGTAAAGAGTTTCGGTCATCAGATGATGGTCTTTGTTTGGGTGTCTGCACTGTGTAGTTGTTAAATGTCATTATGTTATTACAACATTTAACAACTATGCAGTACAGACATCAGAGAAATTCATTCTTGTTGCTGGTTGGATATTTTTTCACATTGGTGGCATTATTAGACCCCCCCCCCCCCCCCCCCCC
>Ga0131853_10019390_pt1 | contig 12379 bp, 8 predicted proteins | sample TergutLab28metaG_FD_92764 | JGI IMG/M metagenome (GOLD analysis project Ga0131853, IMG submission 92764) | Labiotermes labralis P1 segment gut microbial communities from Petit-Saut dam, French Guiana - Lab288 P1 (version 2) (version 2) | ecosystem: Host-associated > Arthropoda: Insects >...
GCGTATCAGTGATTTAAACTCTCCGTTGCAGGATGCCAGGAATCACGCGATGTTCGGGATGGGGTGGTGGAGGGGAACCTTGAAAAATGTACAGTAATACTGCGTCGAGTTTCGGTGCTTCACTTACAGGTTTTACCCAGCCCCCTTACGGCCCACTTCTCGAAGTGGTTCACATCTTTGTCTACACTTTGTGCCGCCCCCTCCCTCTCACAAGGACCAGACTTAACGACTGTTAACTATACACGTGAAATTCTGATGTTTAAGAATCTCTGACCCCTGCTGGTTACTTCATAACTAGTACCCTGCTGTGTGAGGTTTGATATCTACAAGGCGGTTACTATGAGAGGTGGCTGTTTTTATGGAATATGACACCATGTAAATTGTGAATAGGGACCAGCGTTTTGGAGCTATATAGCATAGCGAGGTATGAGAGAAGTCTCTTCTATGCTGGAGTTCGAGGCAGCAGATCACTCCGAAACGTTTGTACCTATCTACCAAATTACACTGCATAACGTCCCAGAAAACAATAGTCTTCAGTGTACTGGGCTGTCCCTCCTTCTTCTTTTCTTTCGTCGTCGTCGTCGCCCTGAAATCTGAGCTGATTTCATAATTGTTTTCAGTTTCGAGGTGATTGTAAATTTAAACAGTCCACTAACGCCTCTTCCCAAATCTTGGAAATCATGTTGAGATGAACGTCGATCTCGCTTGACCTTCGTCCAGTCACTCATTCACTCCATGCCCAAATTAATACAATGTGAAATTTTAGAAACAACCTTGTAAGGGTCTCGTATTGTCTGAGCGATTGCTTTAAAAAATATAAAGTGCTTGTGAAGTATATGTTGCCTGTCTGCAGTCACATCCTAACATGGAACCTGTGAAGAGTAGTCCAGGAAAAAGTCAGAAAAACATGCTCCTATTGATTTGTAGCTTTGCCAGTACAGGACAGCACATATAATTAACGTTTCAAGCACTAATTATGGAATGTAACTGCGAAGTTTAAATTAGTATTTGTGTGAATGCGATATATTCGAAGAAGTGACGCTAACACCATGACTGGCATATCAGTGCTGGCCTCCTCCCCACGTGTCTAAAAACAAATATGGATATAACCTGGGCAAAGCAATTAAATTCAAAATATGTGCTGCTTTTATCCTGTAACGTGTCAAGGTGAGGTGGTCAGATAGAGAGAAGAAAACAAATAATTTTTCCGTTTCATTTTCGTTGTATGTTCTGGGGCAGTACCATGGCTCATGCAGCCAAGGCCTCTCACCATAGAGACTCGGGTTCATCCCCAGGCCAGTCCATGTGCTGTTTGTGGTGGCCAGAGTGGCTTTGACATACCTTTTTATCCAAGTAGTTCAGTTTTCTTCTGGTCAGCATCATTTCAGCAATGCTGCACACTCATTCATTCGTCTATCACCAATGCTATATGATAGTAGCAATTGACATTGTGATTAAATAACACCCTCAAAAACAAATCGGTTTGTGTGGGATGGATGGAAGGTGGACATTACAGACATTCGTGCATGGATGCATACTCTGAAACCTTCATTGCTCATCTCTCAAGCTCAGCGGCTGTAGAGAAAATTATCTTCTGCCATCATGTGTTTATCATCCTATTCCGTTATTATACGAGGATAATTCAAAAAGTTTCCGCGCTTTATTTTTTTTTTTAAATCTGTGTGTTACAGACATTAGAACATTAATTTTCAACGTAATGGCCTTTCTTTTCGATACACATAGCCCACCGATCACTAGGCTTTTTAATGCCACTAAAAAAAGGGGGGGGGGGGTTTCGTTGGTTACGAAGTCGCTCATGCACAGCTTCTTTCACCTCGTCGTCATCTGCAATTTGAAGACCAAACGGATGGAAATCGGAAGGGGCCAAGTCTGAGCTGTGGGCAGGGTGCTCCAGAACTTCCCAATTCAGTTTTTGAGTGTTGTTGATGGTGAGGTGTCCCGTATGGGAGCGTGCCTTGTCGTGTAACCGAACAACACCTTGTGACAAACATCCTGTTTGGTTTGTGCAAATAGCCGACCTCAGTTTATTTCTTAGCATTTCGAAGTAATTACACTTTTTACCGTGGTACCTCCCTCCGTATAATGTTCAAGGTTAGGCCCTTGGGAGTCTCAGAACACTGCCAACAGTAGCTTTCCGGCAAGGGCTGCGACGTGAATTTTTTGGAAGAAGGAGATGGCGTGTTCTTCCATTGCATGCTCTGCCTTAGATGCTTCGTCCCCGTTGTGTTTTATATAAATTAGGAGGGAGTGGGTACGTCAAAACACAGCTGTCTTTGTATCCTATTTATTAGGCTGACGACACGTTTCGGCCACTGTGGGCCATCTTCAGGTCACAAAAATATATAATGAGGAGAAAATATACAGTAAAGAACATTAGTTGTGCCAATTCTGAGCTATCAACGAGATCTCGTTGTCTAGCGATTATCTATATTGAATCTAATAATATATTGAACAGGTAAAGTGGATAGAGAATAAAGTATATATGTTTATTTGTTTTGGCGCAACAGCCCCCCAATGGGCTAGGGCGTCCTCATTATAAAGTATATATACATGTTGTAAGTTCTCTATCCACTTTACCTGACGACTATATTATTAGTTTCAATATAGATCTCGTTGAAAGCTCAGAATTGGCACAAAAACTAATGTTCTTTACTGTATATTTTCTCCTCATTATATATTTATATATTTTTGTGACCTGAAGATGGCCCACAGTGGCCGAAACATGTCGTCAGCCTAATAAATAGGATTAAAGACGGCTGTGTTTTGACGTACCCACCCCGTCCTAACATTCTCTGCCGTTTGGTTTCTGGTTCGTAATGTTGAATTCAGGCTTCATCCCCAGTGATGATGCAATTCAAGATGTTAATCCCCTTCATAGCTGTACAGCTTCAAAAGACTGGAGCAGATGAGCTGGCGGTTGTGTTTATGCTCTGCTGTCAGATGTTTGGACACCCTCCCTGCGGAAACTTTGAGGAACACAAGTAAGTCGTGCACTAAATAAGAGGCCGTACCTGACTGACTCCTAGTTGTAATGCGATTTCTTCTGTTGTTGCTCCGCCGTCAGCGAGAATAATGGCTTTTAGCTTCTTCCTGCTTCTCATCATTGGTTGATGTTGACGGCCGTCCCGAGCGCTCGGCATCCATTACATTTTTCTGACCATTTTTTAACATTGCTATCCACTCCGACGTGTAAACGTATTTGAATTTCAGCACCTTTAACGCATGCTGCTTACAAAAAAAAATTATGACAGTGTTCTGCCCTTCTTTGGTGCAAAATGAAAAACGCGCGGACATGTTTACCACTCAATAGCTTATCACACACTGAGGGAGGGGATCGGCTATAATCAAGGTCAGACAACCAGAACACAGTGCACAATGCTGCCTAGTCTCAGTGGCCTACCACTTACCGGTACTTTAGAAACAAAATAGGTGCGGCAACTTTTTGAAGTATCCTCGTATATCCACTTCTGCACCCATCCTCTGATAAATATAAATACGGTCAAACCCAGGTTTAGCGCGGCTATTCACCACAGTTTGTGTTATGGTATATCAAGGTTGGTGGTAAATTGAAATACCATATAATAGGGAATTTCTATTTGCAGACTATTATGGTACTGCATGTGGGTGGTGCTACATCAGGATTTGATTCTATGCCACTGAAAAGATAACCTGGCCTTTACGATATTCTTTGTGCGGAGTGTACACAGCATTTTGTCAGATAAACTGATTGTATTATATCTATGCTTATCACATTTTATTACAACTTTTGGAATGAAGTTATGAGCACAATGCTGGAGCCGGAAGAGTTTCTAACATAAAACTATAGCCTGGGCACTCATCTTATAGCTGTATGTCTGGATGTAATATGTTTTAGAGATTCTGACTTCCTTTCATGCAGTTTATCTTTACAGCACTGTGTGGAAGGTTTCAACTGCCATGATTGGCTAATGCATAGAAGATAGCAGTATTGACTTGCTGCACATAAAATTATAGTAGTGAGAAGTTCAACTCTTATTCGTGTTTCTTTTTCTTTTCCCGATTGATACAGTATATTAGCACCAGAAGTGTTTTATTCACTAGTCAGCACCATTCCATTATAATTCATTACTCATGTTTTAACTTTAATTTACAGATAATTTATCTCAAGAAAACTCCAGAAGAAGCCTACCGGCCCTTGGTTGGGGGTACAAATCCACCCTTTGTCCCTTTCAGGTATGTATTGGTGAAGTAATTACAGTAATTACCCATCTGTAACACACTTTCATTTCACAGTCTTCACTTTTATGAAAATGCTAAGGTTGCTGAAAAAGTGTTGCAACATCATTTTTTATTGCCATTAATGTATTATACATAATTCTTTGAATATACTCATGGGGAAACTAGATGGTTGTATTGCACGTGTAATTTTTGTACATAATCTGCTTCAACCTTAACAGCCTTGACCCATCAAGAAACAAGAGCATCTGTCCCTTCTTTAACCAGTTTGACTTTTACATTGCTCACCTAGATACAGACGATGTGTTAAAACTAGAAATAGTATTGTTTGTCATCTCATACTAGTGTTTATGTTGTCAGTTTTGTGGCAGATTTTGTCACACACAATATTTTCTTATAAAAAGCTGGTTGGATTACAAACTTGTATTGGCCTCTCCTCTTCCACGAAAGTAGTGAAATGACAGGAGAACAGCTGTTTTCCTGCTAGTAGTATGTGTAACAATTTCCACAACTTATTGACAAAAGATTTAAAACCGTATCCATAGGAGAAGGAACATAGAACATAACCAGTGTTGTATTTAGGAAAAGTGTCAGTGAGAAGATGCTTTTTTAATACTAATTATAATCAGGAAAGGTGGGAGGCTTAAGTTAGCACAGCCTCTGTTCAGACCTTGTATTTCCTGTAAAGTTGCGCAGATACCTCGAGTCCCTCCCCACCTCTTAGATGTTATTAGAAGTAATTCCAGATCTCTCAGAACTCGTCTTCTGTCAGAAGAGTGGAATTCTGTCTGCAAGGACCCACAACATACTTTAGTATTACAGATGTTTGTGGACCCCTGCACCATAGGGTCTCAGGGACCTTATCTGCGCTACTCGTCCTTTGGCAGCTTACCAAGGACAGCAGATTCATATGGATATGACTGGGCTGAGAGAAAATCGTGTTCATCTTAGGGTGCTCAGAGTGTTTCAGAAGTGGAGGAAACTTTCATTTAACCTTCTTCATTGTTAAATCAGTCAGACTTTTGTCATCTTGCCCTGACCCATTTAGAAACAGAACATCTGTCATGCAGAAGCACAGACGTAATTCAAAAATTTATGATACAGTAAATGCTGGGTAATATTTGTGAAAACCATCTTAGTAGCTGAAAGTCTTTGTGCCTTCTGTCAATGTCATTTCTTGCTACTGCTTGACCATAACTACTCTAATGTAAACAGTCAGTATGAATATTTGTCATGTTGTACTACCTTTACACTAAAATTTGCAAGTACTCTTGAATTTTTTATTAACTTCCAGGAGATGTTTGCTTTAATTCTTGAATTTCTTCCTATTTCAGAGATGCATCCTTTGGGATGTCTGTTTATCATATCACATTAATGGACTGCCTCAATGCTGTTCATAAAGCTCTGAACCTGGGTTTCTTCAACTTTGAAGATTTTGATGTGGATGAATATGAATACTTTGAGGTGAGAGGATTTACATATGTTGCATGGATAATTTTCAGTGTTTGATTCAGTAATCTCGACCTGTCAGTGTCAAAGTTTCTCAGCTTGTTGTGCACCTAGATATCCCTACCATAATTATAAATGGATTTTTAATAACTTAAAGATGTATTAGCTATATGAAAGTAGAACTTTAATTTTGAAGTCACCTAGAATGTTGTTACTGTTGACATATTCTTATTTGTTATGTCTTGTACAATGTTCCCCAGTAGTCAGCCAACATTCTGCGACTCCATTTGCCCTAGTATTGTTTCTCTTTCATGCATGAAAGCATTCTCCATCATCATCCTTATTGGTACCCAAGTTTGTTTTGAGAAGTCAGGATGCATGTCCCAAAAAATTAATTTTTAGTGACATTTTGTTGTTCATGGATGTCAGTGTAGAGAAGTTTTTGAAAAAGTTACTCATAATTTTTTGCCTTGAAGTTTTCATAGACATTTGTTGTCACTGCTGTAAATTCTGTCCAAGCTGCCCCTTCAGCTTCACTTAGAGTGTCATCAAGTGAGCTGTCTTCTACGATGTCTCTAATGTGGATACCCACAAATACTGCTTCTTTGATTTTGACCATGTTTATTGTTGGAAATATGTGTTGCAAGTAGACAAAACTCACTGCTGTTTTATTCATAATCTTCAAAACATTTCATTAAATAGAGTTTTATATGTAGTGGTTAGAAATACACCTTTTTCTGGATTAAGCAGTGGCTGGTTGATGGTTTTGTTTTCTTTTGCCCTGGAATCAAAGCTTATCAAAGTAACTGTTGTTTCTTTCAGTAATTACAGTGTGCTACATCACTATTTCTCTCACAGAAGGAGCAACAGAATTTAGTGTAGCCAAGTTGTTAAGCGGGATGTAAAATCACTTCCAAGGCTCCACAAATTTGCAAAGACTACTTGCTAGTCTGGATGTGTAATATACACATTTTGCAGTATTACATTAGTACTGTAGGATGTAAAGATTTATGAAGTATGAAACAAAGTATGTGTCTTTCAGCATTATTTTTGTACTCCAGAACAAGTACAGTCTGGACTTGTCATCCTTTGCAACATCAGGAACTACTTATCCATTGACACATCATAACTTTCCAAAGAACCTGAAAATCCAGTCTGTTGCCCACTTTACAAAAGTGGGACCCAGGAGTGCTTCTGAATTTAGTTACTGGAAAGTAAATTTCAGTGCCCTTTTTGGAAATCAGATCCCCGATGTCTAGTCTGCAGTCCAGTAACAGACCTTGTTATGAGATCTGTACTGCATAACATCCCAGAAGAGTGAATATCTCATTTACACTGTAGCAGAGGCCTAAAATCACACACAGACCTTGTTATATCTGGACTGTAGATGTGTATGAAACCATCCCATGTGAGGTATTTGTTCCAGCCTACTTTTTGTTAAGAGCAAGGATATTGGAAGGCTGTTACCCTATCATAACCCTTTCAGGGTCATGGGGCAATTATTTATTGTGTGATGTTTTAAAACATGCCTTCAATCTCCTTGGCATCATATTGGTAAGTCATGAAAAAGTCCAGATGCTAATGACTTCTCTTGGCTGTCCTATAATTATTTGTTGTGGCATACACCTGAAATTATTCAGTAGTCTTAATTTGAATATTTTAATATTGACATTGTACCCAACTTCCTGCTATCACTAAGACACACAAATATATGACAATCAGCAAATTAAGTACTGAGGCGTATGGTAGTCTCCATCCTCTATGTACTTTGTGTTGTCTGTAATCAGAGTACTACATCTTATAAGTCCCTTTATTTTCTTTGCTTCAGAGAGTTGAGAATGGTGATCTGAATTGGATTGTGCCACAAAAGTTTCTTGCTTTCTGTGGTCCTCATTCAAAGAGCAAAATTGAAAATGGTACGTATATGTCCGTGTTGCTGGGACTTTCACATTCTTTTATGCTATGTTTCTCTCAGAGAATGTGGTTAAGGGATTTGTGAATTGTTGAAGCACGGTGCAATTCCAGGTGAAGGTGGAAGTTTCATACTCAGAATAAGAAAAACTTAATAAAACTTGCTTAATGGAAGGAATATGCAAGGCATGTTTTGGATTCAGTGTACAGGTTAAGCAAATGTCAATAAACTCACCATTTTTTATGGAACCCAAGTGCTCATCACCATGTTCACAGGAGCTGTACTTGTCTCTATCCTGAGCCACACCAATCCAGTGAACGCCTTCCCATCTATGCCAGGGTCTTGCCAGTAGTCTTTTTCCCTCAAATTTCGCCACCAAAATCCTGTTTGCACCTCTCCTCACCCCTGTATGTGTCACACGCCCTTCCCATGTTATTCTTTATTTGTTCACCCAAGTAATATCTGTTGAGGAGTACTAATCATCAAGCTCCTTGATTATCAGTTTTCTACAGTCCACTGTCCTTCCCTGTGGGCCCAAGTATCTTCCTGAGCACTCTTCTCAAACTCCCTTAATCTGTGGTCTTCCTTCAGTTGGAGAGACCATGTTTAACACCCATATAAAACAAGGGGCAAAATTATTCTGTATATTTTAGTCTGTATATTTTTGGATAGCAAACAGAAATACAAAAGATTCTAGACCAAATGGTTGTAGGCTTTCCATGAGTTCAATTGACACATAATTGTCTTACTTCTGATAATGATAAATGTGTTGCTTTCAGGTTACCCACTCCATGCACCAGAATCATATTTTGCCTACTTCAGGAGGAATGATGTTACAACCATAATTCGGCTTAATAAAAAGATATATGATGCAAATAGATTTATGGAGGCTGGCTTTGATCATCGTGATTTGTTTTTCATTGATGGTAGCACTCCAAGTGATCCCATCGTGAAACAGTTTCTTGACATTGCAGAAAGTGCTCCAGGTGCCATTGCAGTACATTGTAAAGGTGAGCCCAGGTACTGCAGGGTCTGTATTTTATCTGACAACTGCCATTTATTACTTCATACTACCACACCACCACACATGGGCAATTGTCTGAGTATGCTATGTTAATATGATAAACAAGCCTGCAGGAAGTGACAACCAGTACTTGTCAGATAAAATAATAATCCTGTACTACGCAGGATGAGACTTATCATTGTCATGTTGTTAGGTTCTTTACTACTGTTATTGCTTGCTTATTTTGTGTTTTTATTTCTAAAATCGCTTGTATATAGTCTGAGATTTTAGGGCTGTAAATTTTTTGGTTGTACGAGAATGATCTACCATTCATATTGTGAGAGCATTTCCTAACTTTATTTCTTTCCTTCTCATAAACTTTTCTGTATGCCACTGGGTAAGACATAAAAAGTTACAAGGACAGAGAGTGCTTGAATAATTTAAAGTTTTCTCTGGTTGTATGTTAGCAATTTTTGAGTACAGAAACTTCATTGTGAGGTTTTGCTAAGTCAAAGTTTTATTAAAATTATGAGCTCTGATCGTATATTACAATCAATAATTTATGTTTTGCAGCTGGTCTAGGCAGAACAGGATCCTTGATTGGCTGCTACATCATGAAGCATTACCATTTCTCAGCTCACGAGACCATTGCGTGGATCCGAATGTGTCGCCCAGGTTCAATTATCGGTCATCAACAACAGTGGCTTGAAGAGTAAGATAAAATCCTCAGTGATTGCTCTCTTATGCTTAGATGATGTATTTGACATTTTGCTTTGGCAATAACATAATTCCTTGATCCATTGTGTGGAATATTTCTGCAACTGGTGAGTTTTCTACCATTATATTTTGTTTTTTACAGTCTCAAATGGTGGATTTAATGTACTAAAATTATGGAGGGAGACTCAGAACTCTTATGCTAAATTTTAACCTCCTCTGCTTCTTCTATAAATAAAGGAAACATGTCACAGTTTCTTTGTGTATATGTGCTCTACTGATTACTTTTCAACCTTTCATCCATCCCTCACAACAGTTAATGACACTGAAACACATGTGTACATACATACATGCATAAGTAATGTGGTCATAAGGTAATTGGAGCTCAGTAGAGGTTATGGGTTATGAGTGGTAGTGGCCAGGATGTAGAAAGTTTCTATCTCTTTGTTCTCATGTCCAAAAAAAAAACACAGTAGCACTAAATAAGGAGTACAGGGTCAGTATCTTTGTTTCCTGCCATACTGTACTTGAGTTGTCACAGTAACTGAAACAGTTTGTACTTTAAATGCCTTAATTTGCAGGAAACAGTCTAACATGTGGCTTCGAGGTGATGTGCATCGATCACTAAGGAACAGGAACACAAACACATATCCAAAACATTTATATGGCATTTACAGCATCAAGAACAAGAAAAGTCTCAGTTTAGAATTAAACACACAGAACGGCAAGATAGTGAAAAAGGACTCAGCAGTGCCTGACAGTGTATCCAGGATACTTCAGAAAGTGGACACAATGAAACTGGATGACCAGGAAGATGAAAATAAGAATGAAAGAAGTTCCAGAAGAAAACTGGAGTTAATAGAGGTGAGGACTGTGTAGAATGTAATTTAATAAATTGTCAGTTTGTAGTTTTTAATCATGGTGTCTGTGGAATGTTGCTCTAGTAAGTGCTTTCCTCTCTTTCTTCTATAACTGCGCCTTTGTATATTATGACCTTCCTGATTTGTCACCTGTGTCAGTTTTATGAAACTGTCAGACTTCATTCTCATTATTTTTACACACAGGTTTCAGTGTTTTGAAGTTGTAAGTTCTCAAGATCTGGTAACTGCCCCATTCATGATAGTGCAGAGCAACCTCTGATTGTGCATGGACCATTTCAAAATCTCAAAACCTACACAAGTCACAAAATGGTTGTTAACAGGAAGCAAATTGTAAATTTGTTACAACACTTTGTAGGATTTATTTCTTATTTAGGTTCTGCTGTATGTGACTGAAAGCTTGCCATTTTTCTTTTTTACATCTATCAAGTTATGTCATTTCAGTTTCACTGAATGTAATTGCCTCATTCATTTTGAGAATCGCCATATATATGTAAAAATGCAAGTGCAAAGTGTTAATTTGAATTTGCAGTTTGACATAAATTACTGTATGGACCTCCAGTTGGGTAATGTGCTGTGGGATATAATAGATTTAAACACTGAACTGTTTAAGCTCCTACGTGGAGGACATTGACACAGAAATTGTTATCTGTGGATTATATAAATCTAACCTAATGAGGGAAATTTTAGGAGCAGTAGTGTGTGTTCCACTGTCAAATGATGTACAAGGAAAGAGGCCAGATGTATCTGCGTAGCTCAGAACGTTTCCTGGAACCCCCCCCCAATACATGTAACTCTTTACCAGCCCAAATGATTTAGAATGCTCTGAAAATGAATTATTGAATTTACTTAGTGCTTAAAAATGCTGGAAATCATACATACAGTTGCATTAATTCTGAAAAACATTAAAGTTTCATTGGACCAAACAGAACATCCAAAGCAGAGTTGGCCTATCAAACCAATTTTGTGTTAGCTAATAATTTCTACAAACAATTCCACATGAGTTTTCTCACTTCTTCATAACTGTTATACTTGTAGGATGCCGCGAACCAAAATGGTGAGGATTCCAAAAGAAATAATGCTGTAATGACACAGGGTGACAAGTTGAACCAGATCAAGGCACTGAGGAGACATCCAAGATCAGTAACAACTGGTGCCGTACAGTAAGTAACTTTCATATTGTCACTTTCCAGATGTGTTGAACTTTGGAATGATTCAACAGAAATTTATGGGTGCAAGCCTCATAACAACAGATTTATGTATTTTTATTTTTTCTATGACACATCAACCCAGATGAGGCCTAGGCTACCTCATTGTTGAGGTTTCTAGTTCACATACAATCACACACATGTGCACACACACAGTAGGACTCCTCTGAGTGAGTGATCAGCCCATCACACAGGCTGCTACATGTGCAACAAACAACTAACACATAAGATGAACATATGCTCTGTGGAATTCAAACCCACAATCCCAGCAATCAAGCAGCCACAGACTAAAACCTTAGACTACACAGCCACCAGTATCAGCATATATTTGTATTAAATTTATTTATTCATAGTCATATTACTTCTTCTTGTCTCAGGCAAATATTCTCTCTTACAGCATTTTTCTTATTTGATTTTGATTTTAATTGAAATGTTGTTGTATTTCAGCTTGGAAGATGGCAGACCACATACACGAGCCAAGTCGCAGCCATTCCACAGTGGACAGCAGCAGCAGGTACCACAAACAATCCTGTCCCCTCTAAAGGCAGCCAAAGTGAGCAGTACCATTGTTGCTGCCCACAGTAAGGACAAAGAAGCTGCATCTGCAAAGAGAACATCACGCACCACCAGTGCCATGACAAAAAGGTGTGTTGCTTAGTCACATGTTTCTGTTTTGGTAAACTATGAAATCTCTGACATCATCAGCCTTTGCATATGTTTCCTACTCCATATGAAGAAGGCACATGTTTGTCCTTTTTCTTTACAAATACGTAAATGAGAATTACTTGTTTTAAATTCCGGTTACTATTCAGTGTAGGATATTCATGGTTGTGACCCTGTGTACGTCTTGTACGTCTTTAACCTTTTGGCGCCGTAATTATTTTTTTAATTTTAGCACACCCTGTATATAAAATGTGAATAATACAGGAACCAAATACGTTAGAATTATGAAACAAACTGCATTTTGAAGAGAAAAAAA
>Ga0131853_10019391_pt1 | contig 12378 bp, 5 predicted proteins | sample TergutLab28metaG_FD_92764 | JGI IMG/M metagenome (GOLD analysis project Ga0131853, IMG submission 92764) | Labiotermes labralis P1 segment gut microbial communities from Petit-Saut dam, French Guiana - Lab288 P1 (version 2) (version 2) | ecosystem: Host-associated > Arthropoda: Insects >...
GTTCGAGATCTGGCTGATTTGAGACAACGTATCATTGAAGCAGTTGAGCTTATAACACCTCACATGCTGATAAACACGTGGCAAGAGCTTGAATACCGTTTAGATATCTGTCGAGCTACAACACGTGCCCACATTGAAGTGTACGGACGTGCATAAAAATCTTTTTGAGTTACTCTGTACACTGTTGAAAACAAGCATATATTTTTGTATACCTCTAGTCCGGACACGCAGTTATTTGTTAACTGCAATTGGGTTGACACCCGGTGGCAGTAGTACAGTACACAGTTACACACAAACAGTGCATAGAACAAAACAATTAACAAGAACAACACATTTAACAACAGGCGAACGATTCCAGAGAAACCGTGGAGACCTGTGGGAGAAAACGAAAACGTGTTGGGCCCGCGCGCCGGACGCATGACGCAATGCAGTGGTTTGGTATTTGACTGGGTCCAAATGGTGATGAGGCACTTTACTCCTGATTGTGACATGTTTTGAAATCCTTTGTTGGGATGTTGCCCAGCCACTGCATGTCGTGGCAATACTGTGGTACATAGTTTTGCTTGCGTTTAGTTTTATACGACTTCTCTTTGAACATATCTGACTGGAATTGTGGAATGCAGGGGGGGCGCGGTGCGGGGCTCAGCTTTCATTACTGCCGGGGTGCTGATAAGTCCTTAGCCCGACCAGGAAGGAAACAAGCTCGGAAGCATGTCAGGGACGCGCGCGATTTCAACAAAATCGAGACGCGAGCTGTTATCAAATTTCTTTCCCTGCACGGCAAAGCGCCGAAGGAAATTCAGGACTTATCAGCACCCCTGTAGTTATCAGGCCAATTTCATGTGTTCCGCCACAAGACGTTATGTGTTGTGTGCCACGTACAATTTAACAGCGTGACGCGGCGGTCTGCGGTCGCAGTGTTGTTTAGTTATTGTTTAATACAGTCTTTTAAATATGACTTAATTCTTACTTTGCCGAATGAACGTAGTTTTCATTATGTTACCCTCCGTAAGGCTGTTACAGGCGGGTTCGCGGCTTCGCAGCTTGAAAGCCACGTACTGTGAAGAACGCGTTGTACTTGTGAAACAGTAAACATTTTAGGACATCAAAGTTTTGAGGTTCTAGAACACGTGTTTGCTGCTTCTAAGTACTAACTGTAGGACAGCTCAGTCGATATGGCGACTCGCTGTGGGCTGGACGGTCCGGGGATCGAATCCCGGTGGGAGGCGATATTTTCCGCACCTTTCCAGACCGACCCTCAGGCCCACCCAACTTCCTGTACAATGTGTACTTGGTCTCTTTCCCGGGGGTAAAGCGGCCGGGGCGTGGCGTTCACCACCCACCCCATCTAGGGCCGAGGTTAAGGAAAGAGTAAAGCTATACCTCTACTCCACCTCTGGGCCTTCGTGGCCTGTTCTGGGGTGACCATTACTTTTTTATCTTTGCCTAGGGCTGACAACCTTACCAACTTCATGTGCTGACTGTTCAGAAATTCAGGGAGCGTCAATCTCCTGGAGCCCTAAGGGCCTGTCCAGCCCTATAATGGGATTGCTTTACCTTTACAGAGACAGGGGAAGTAGCAGCCTTGAAAATCGGTAAAGATCCACGACTGTACAGGCACATAGCTACGGACTGGACAACGTGGCATACGATCGATGCCCCAGACAGCAAGAAAATTTTCTCTTGAGAATTCAGGTCTTCTGGGTTGTTACGATGGGTAGCGACGTTTCGAAGGCACGTACCGTATTCACCTTCTTTCGAAATGTCGGCAATCAATTTACCTGAATCGTCAACATCAAAGTTATGAAAACCTAAAATCTCAGTTTTTCATTTCTCAAAAATATCAAGACCAGCGATGGGCCACACCTAGCCACCTATTCAATAATTACCAGAGGGTTCTTTCCGCGAGGGTAAGGCGGCAGGAGTCACCTACATCCAATGCAGGTGTCATATAGGAGTGAAGCAATACCTCCAGTCCCTTTATATGCCTTCGTGGCGCTGATGACGACGACTTTTGGTCTACTAATACACGGAGTTTGCAACTGAAATTCAGAAGCTCATGGGCCCTGCGTGGCAGCCAAAATGTTCATACACTTACTCCATGGAACAGAGTCCTTCTTGAGAAGCTAATCGGTTCTCAGCTATTCAAGAAATTCCCGGCATTTTATGGAACCCAAAGGTTCACTACCGCGTTTGCAAGTGCCCACCACCTGTCCCTATCCTGAGCCAGATCGATCCGGTCTATGCCACCCCATCTTCCTTCCTTAAGATCCATCTTAATATTATCCTCCCATTTACGCTTGCGTCTTCCAAGTGGTCTCTTTCCCTCAGGTTTCCCCACCAAAACATTGTATACACCTCTCCTCTTCCCCATACGTGCTACATGTCCCGCCCATCTCATTCTTCTGTTTTATCACCTGAACAATACTGGGTGATGAGCACAGATCATTAAGCTCCTCATTGTGTAGTTTTCTCCAATCCCGTTACCTTGTCCCTCTTAGGCCCAAATATTCTTCTCAGCGCCCTTTTCTCAAACACCCTCAGCCTACGTCTCTCCCTCAATATAAGCGACCAACTTTCACACCCGTACAAAACAACAGGCTAAATTATAGTTCTGTATATCTTAATCTTTAAATTTTTTGATAGCAAACTGGAAGACAAAAAATTCTGCACCGAATGACAGCAAGCATTCCCGGACTTTCATCTGCTCTTAATTTCTTCCTGAATATAAAGTTTGTTTTGATCACTGTCATTTGCCAGTCACAGAATCTACTATCAGTAAACTGGTACTGCCATAACAACAAATCATTTTCAAGCAGCTTGCGATATAACACGTTCCTCATGAAAACTGGGCTGGTTACTTCTTGCCGTAAGTGCCAAATAACATGAATTTTTAGCCGCGGTTGTGAAATTGAGAAAAGTGGCTATTAGCTTAGTCATGTCTGTGTGTCCGCACAGAACAACTTGGCTCCCAAAGGGCGGATTTTCATGAAATTTGATATTTTTTAGTATTTTTCGAAAATCTGTCGAGAAAATTCAAGTTTCATTAAAATCTGAAAACAGTAATGTGTACTTTTCATGAAGACCAATGTACATTTAATATAATCATTGCTGAATTCTCCTCAGAATGAGAATTGTTTCAGAAACAAGATGTACAGACAAATAAAACACACATTTTATTTTCAAAGACTTTTTTCCAATAATCATGCTGTTGAGATAATGTGGAAAAATACAGTACAGCCGGACAGGTCACAGATGACACTATAATGTGGTGCATGTGTATTGCATGCTGGATAACAAAGGCTACAAACACACACTCAGAATACGTAAAACTTATTGCTTTTCCAAGGCAAAAATGGTTGCAAATAGTGACCTACTGCAACACATTTAGCCACTGTCTCACACTTTTGTATGATTTCACTCAACGTGAAAACTGTAAGCGACTAAAATCCCTGCTTGATAGAACACATATATAACATTAAGTCTAGATGTACCTGGATTTCAGTGTCCTTTTCCTTTGATGCTCTAAATGCATGACGAAAAATTTCAGACACTGAAAACTTTAACTCAGCAATATTGATAGTTCATTCAGATGAGAAATACTTTTGGTGTTAGACTCTGAAATTAGATATAAAAAATAATTCACTGTCTCATTCTTGTGGTATGCTTTTTGGTTAAGGAATGTGTCCATGTTGCTACAACTATATACACCAGCTAAAGCATGTGCTAACAATGTTGCTTACTGCTGCCATTTTGTGATGTCACAAAAATGGGATCTTAGTTTGGTTTCCAAAGGAATGGAACAGCAAATAAACAAACAAACAAACAAACCCTACTTAGACAAACTGTATACTGATGACAAACTGGACAAGTTTAATCAATTCCATGTTGTCACCATCTTTTTCTTTAAGCTCTGTTATAACATTACTTATCCAAATGCACTACCACCTCCCACAGGAGGTCATGGGTTCAAACATCATTTAGCCATATAATTTCCTTTTATATAACTTTCCTCAGGCCTCTCATAAGTGAATGAATAATGCCTTGCAATGAGTAACACTCACTCACTTGCATGTCCTACACCCTGTGGTGTCAGAATTACGTGCCCAGTCCACTCGGCCAAAGACCTGCCCATTACTTCGCACTGTGACCAGTCTTCTCAGCATCACACTGTGCATCGACTAAAGTCATCTTTTAGTGTTGAATGATTAATCAGTAATTTTTAAGTACCTGTTGTCTACATATATATAAAACCAAACTTCATTTTATGACTTCCAAATAACTCCAAACACATGCCCCAGAGTAGAGACAGCTGAGCTAGTACAGTGACTGGCTACAAACCCCAACACTAAGCTTAAATTACTTGCAGGGCTGAGATATGTCTCTTCCCTGAATTGCACACACTCTAGGATCCACCTAGTGTCCTATAAATTGGGTATCATGGGACAAAGCCCCTATCCAGCCCTAAGATCACCCATGTATGATGAGATACCTCCACTTCCTTTGTATCTTCATGGCATGCCAATTACATCTTTTATCCTTACTACAAATAATGATAAAAATGCAAGAAATAAAACCACAAATAGCTTGCCCTACTCTGTATGGTTGTACAGTTTGAATCAGAAGATGTCATCTTGAATATGTTATTAATGTTTAGAATGGCACGCCTACTGAAAGTCATTGTGCATTCTGTACATGCAAACAAGCACAAATATTCCGTACACAACACAGGAACCCAGTTTTTCACCCATCACAAAATTTTAATTTTGTTCAAGTGCTTGTGTTTAAAGTTAACACGGGCAGGCAATACACTGGTGTACTAACATTTAGGATAAAAGAAAATGGATATATTGACACAACTTTTAGAAAGGATTCTTATGAAGCAATGAAGGCTTCTTGTGGGCTCATCCATGTGACAATGGAATTACAATCCAGTGTTTCAGGGTCTGTCTCGGATCTCCATGACATCACCCCTGATGTTGGGAGAAAAAAAAACACATCATTGCATCCACTTGCTGCAAAAGCTTTAAATTTTATGTGATCCTTACAAATTACTCTTTTTATCTCAAACTTTATTTCTTCAAATAACACTCTTTACATATAACCATACACTCAATCATTGTGTGAATGTTTCCTCATGGTGGAATGGTTTACTGAAATAAAACAACGCACTGCAATCTTAATTTGTAAAAACAGTAAGGCACCTTCTTAGCTACAGCAGACAAGTGATGGTTTTTGCAATGGCTACCATTCTGAGCTATGACAGCAGATTGGAATTTCATACAGTTAGTTGTGGTATAATTCTGTGAAACCACCCATTTCCACTACTGTAATCATAATTATCTAATTCAAAGTTCCCACAAACAGCAACAATATGATTCCCATAATTCCTCACAAATGCCCAATTAAGTACACCACTGCAGAATAAGCAGTGGAAGAAGAGAGGTTCACTCTCAATCCCTGCCTATGCAAAACCAATGCATAACAACAGATATAAATTATTAAAAATAATGAAACAACAAATGTCACATTTTCAAAATATTATTCTGGTTTCCAACAAGCAATTTTGTAACATACAGTAATGACCATAAATAAATTACTAATCATATAAATTTATAAACTGAAATAAATACATAATTAAAAATTAGTCTGTCTTTCTATCACTGCTGGCTTGTGCTAATGTGGAGCAAGCTGTGTTGGAAATCTGATGATGACAAACAATGAAAACGCCACACACAAATGAGTGGTATTCAAACCCCAAATTCCCAGATGCACATACAGTGAAATCCCACTCAACAGTTCTAAAAGAAGCTTTGGATCTGAACACTACAATAAAATAAATCTTAACAGAGGAATTTCAGTACTAAATAATGACTCCAGAACACCAAAAAACAATGTCACAATAGACAACACGTTAAAACAAAATTCAGTCACCTTAAAGATGGAGACAGCATGCAGCTTATGAGCGACACAAAAAAACCCATTACACTACATGGTATAAAAACCGAATGACCATCACCCAAGTACTTATTTGCATTTCATGTGATGAGAATATGAGCAAGTTGGATTACAGACTACAGTATTGAATGAATGAATGAATGAATGAATGAATGTTACTGGAATAATTGGAAAAGTCTGGATGGAAGTGGTCGTGGCCTAATTACACCTTCTGCGCCAAACAATGTATATGCTGCATCGCAGGAAGCTGGGTTCAGTTCCCTAACAACTCAGCATACATGTCAGCCAATTATGGCTATTCTTGTATAGCCCTTTTTTCAGTTTTCTCCTTTTGTTTTTTTTTGTTTTTTGTAAAAGCTGGTATGAAAAAAAAAATTAATCCTGTAAATTTATCAGGAGTTTTGCATATTACAGCAGGAATTTAATTCCAAAGCAAGATGGTTATGTGGTTATCATAGCATTTTCTTTTAGGCCTTAGAAAAAGCATGAAAAACCAAAGTCTGGATGGTCAGTCCTTCAGCCAAGATTTGAACCCTGTACTGCCCAAATACAAGTCAGATTCCAAATTTCTCCCTAACTCCAATCTTGATACAGTAATAAAATGAGTCAGGAATATCAACACAGTGATTAGAAACTAATTAATTCATAGTTCACTCAGTACTTCTAAAAACATGTGGAAGAAACAAAATTCACACCCACTACTGCAGATAGGCCTAGACCTAACACCAACAAAATCGATAACAAAGAAGGTTGGCATGGGAGCTGGAAGCAACATATGATGGTTGACATATGCTATTAATAGTATTGCCAACTGCCTGTTTCTGACATGACAACAAAACAGATGACTGGAAAGGACGAGATGCTGAACTCTGTTTGTGTACTGAAACAACGTGTAATGAAAAGTTTATAGTTCACCATGATGTACAGTGTTGACTCACATGTGAACTGTAGAGTGACATAAGACCTAACAATGCTGTATATGTCATGAAATCATGTAATTTTGTGATATACCTAATTTGTAATAATATATCCTCAATCCAGAGAGAAATCAGCCCTTATTATATCACCGCTGGGTCATATATAATAACATAATGGACCAGCAGTTTTAAGTATGATACAGATTGATTCTGCACTCTGAGACGGCATTTAGTAAGAAATCACTGTTTCAGTAAGAAAGTAAATTCTTTACTCAGGCACGCAGCATGCAAAGTCTTACCTTTCTGCTGTATTTATTGTCAAATTGTATATGCTAACGTCTGATTATCTCAAAACACTGAAAAGTGCAAGTACTTTAACATGTCTCTTCATTTTTCAAACAGCACACACTATAATTTACTTATTTTTTCTCTGTCCTAGCAACACATACAATGAATCACATTAAATTGTTATGCTATTTATAGAATACAGAAATGCCCTAAGGTGTGTGTACTAACAGTGAAGGCTAACATTTGAAAGTCAAATTTTCGTAGAGTGCTATACTAAAATAATCACACAAGACCCCTTTCAAAATATTCTAAACACAATCAAGACTTTGTGTTTTTGGAATAACGTGATGGGTAGGCCCACAACCCTTGGGATGCGCAAAAAAATACATACACGTCTTCATGCATCCCACAGAGTCCCACAGAAATCTCCAATAACGAATTTCAGGAACATCAGTTCAATGGTCCTTGTGTATGATGCCGAGAGATGTACGAGTACAGTGACCATAATAGGCTGTTGGCAACGGTGACAACACGTCTAAAAACTGCAAGACAGAACTTAGTGACATGTATGAGAAATAATTGGACACAAAGCTACTGGCACTTCTATTACTGTACCTTCACAGTTTTTTAAAGTGTTGTTAAACACACCATTAAACAGATACTGCCAAAAATAACAATCAAGGCAAGGTATGTATAAATACATGGGGACTCTACTATATATGCTCCAGTAACACGGGCTGCCAATGTGAATATTGCATTCTGTTGTGTCGCACTATGATTACAGTTCCTCACGTTCTTTGTCCTTTTGAGGGTAAGGTTTTGTCCTTCAGTATGCTCAAAAACTGAACTCAGCTCATGTCACAACACACAACACAAATATAACTCAAATCCACTGTATCGCAGAGTACAAGTTAATCACTGCATCTTATATTTTATCTGTTATGGCAAGAGACCAAACAAAGGCTACTCCTTAACAGCTGCCAAACATTGCTGCTTTAGTCCAAGAGCCTGGAATTCACTCTCCATGATGTCTTTTGGAACCAGACAATGCCTCTTGCTGTGTAGTGGAATGGAATGAGGCAATGCCAAATATTTGCTATGCAGCAGAACCAAATGAGGATCTGCAACATCTGACCGAGGCAGTAATGAGTCACTGCTCCTTGTTCAATTAAATTGAATGAAGCAGTGCTAAATCACAGCCTCAAAAGAAATGAGGCAGTACTGAGTCATGGCCTGAGGCTGAATAACTACCTCTTTCGAGCCCAATAAAAGTGAATAAGATTATGCAGAAGGCCTCCACCACCGACAACGTGACCGGGGAAGCCAAGCAGCTGTCATTGCGACTTCATGGAGACCAACTTGCGACTTCGTGCCCGAGCCTCCTGCCTGCTGTTTGTGTATTCAAACCATAGAACATTGGGAATCAATGTCGTGTCTCGCAGAAGCAAGAACTCTGATATTCTCCTGCAAAACAACATTTACAAATAAAAATGCTAGTTTATAACAACAACCAAATAGATTTGCAAGAAAGCAAAAAATGCTAACAAAACATATTTTATCCTACAAAAATTTTTTAAAAATAAAAACATATCAAAGAAACTAAAATAATACTAAAGAACACAACAATAGACAAAACGTTAACATATGCATAAGAAACTGGGACACTAACAAAGAGATAGAAAGCAATTGAACATTTTTGAAAGGAAGTGTATAGAAGAATTTTAGGCCCAATATATGACAATGAAAAAGAAAATTGGAGGATATTAATCCATAAAGAAATTTATGCAAGAGTTAAAAAACCTACTATAATAGAGAAAATAAGGTTAAATAGATTATGTTGGTTTGGGCATGTAGACAGAATGGAAGAAAATAGAATTCCCAGAAGAGTATTATGTATGAATTTAGGAACAACAAGATTGAGAGGTAGGCCAAGAAATAGATGGCAAGATGAGGTGAGAGAAGATGGACGAATAGTTGGTTGAGAAGGGTGGCAGGGAAAAGTGCATAACAGAGAGCAATGGAAGAAGCTCCTGAGAATGGCAAGGAATCAATGCATTCTGCACATGCCAATGGAATGAATGAATGCTAGTTTATTAACATGCTCTGTCAGGTAGTTAGGTGCAGTGCAACCACCGACTGTACTCAAAACAAATACAAATAGAGAAAAAAATTCCAAGTTGCTTTTGAACATCATATTATACAGTGCATTCGGAAAGTCGCTGTGCACTTAGGCTACGGTAGAGTCCAGTTGAAATGTGATGGCACACGGTGACACACAGGATGGGAAGTTCAGAAAGTCACTGTGCACTTATAAAAGGTGTTGGAACTGATGTCCATGAGCATCTATACAGGCCTGAACCCATTTAATTTCATTTGAAAACACTTTCTGCCATCACAGTTCAACCGGACTCTGGACTCTACTGTGCACAGCGTCTTTCCGAATGCAGTGTACAAAGTGACATAGCTATGCAGGCCTCAAGAACAGAGACTCATCACCATAGTGGTGCCAGTCAGAAACACCTGGGTGAAACATAAAACAATAGCAAGCCCCCCCCCACCTCCCCAAACACATACACACATATTCCATGGATCCAAAAAGTTGACAAAATAAACAGCAGTATCTGGAATAAGTCATAAACATACAAATTACGCAAAATACGAAAAATAAAATGCATTGTCACAATACACACATTATAAAGATATCATATACAGTATTATGGATCATCCATAGCCCTTGGGTGCCAAAGAATGACTACAGTCATCATACAGTGCTATACTCAGGATGCTGAACAAGGACTACAGTTGTCGGCCCATAACATACACAGCTAAGAGGTGCACCATTTATATGCCAGTCTCTAGCAGGGTATACTGGGCACTTAATTCAGGCGCCCATGATTTAAACACAAACAAACATTCATCAATAGAATGAGAGGAGTGCATATGTAAATTCCTCCTTAATGTCATTTCTTTTAGGTGAGTCATTCCCATTGTGTTAGTATAATTAACTAAATGGAAATGTGCTTATACATAATTTCCATATAGTTCCTTAATGTTACTTTATTTTGTGCTGTTTCTTTCCTAAGAATTGTGACACTAAATGGTAAAATGTTGAAAATTTTGATGCCAACACAAAATGCACTTTTCTGACAACGTAAAAGGCTGGCAGTTAGTCAATGACATGGGTCTCCAACCTGTGGTTTGCCAGGTTGTATTATGCGGTCCGAGGCCACATTTGTAAACTGTGTATACTTTACAAAAATCACACAATAATTTAGGTTGGTAGGTATACCACTTATTATTATTTTTCATTTACAGCCCATAACCTAGCCCACAATAATGGGTGTGGCACTTGGCAATAAGAAGGTTGGAGACCGACGGTCAATGAAGATGTTGCCTGTTCCTTAAAGTGACAAAGTGTACAGATGAATTTGTTTGAAAATGTTCTTAGTTATTTACAATGAAGTTTGTTAAGAAAAATATACATTGGCATGGAACAGGTGCGATCTCTAATTTCTTAAAAAGACTTCTACATAAAGTACTGGGTTTCTCATAAGCCATAATTCTTACAATTTTCTTTTTTCAAGAATCCTTCCACTGCTGCACGAATTACTGCAAAAATTGTGCTATACTTTATTACAGACTGAAAACAGGTGCAATAAATTGATTTGAGAGTGTTAATGTTATACACATGCAACACTGACCTAACTGTAAGACATGCTCCACTTAACTTAGCAGATCTTTTAATTAATATGATTCTTCCAGTTTAGGTGATTATCGGTTTTTAAACTAAGGAATTTTGTATGGAACTGTGTCTTCTAGATACTTTTCTTAATAACCAGTACTTAAAGCACAGTGTGGTGAATTATTTGTTTCACATTTTATCATTTTTGTATATCTAGATTTAGGACCAAATTATTAGCAGCAAACCATTCAATAATGCAAGAGAGAACTACTTTGGAAACTGTACAGAAAGCATCAGAATTTTATTACAAATTATGACAAGAGAGCCACCAGCAAATATTATGGGTTCCAATAGGCAATTTATTCTCAGCGGAAGGTTACTTATGTATACTATGACCAGTATAGGCCCTAGATCTGACCCTTTGGGGACCCTATGTTTTAATCCTTTACACCAAGTCGAAGGACACGTATGTTCGTGAATGGCTTATGCTACTAGTGGTTCAATGTACATGGTACCTTCAATGTGATGTCAGACAAACTGCAGTTCAGCGCACTCTGTTGAGTGCATTTTCCCTCCCATCTGTTAAGTTTCCATGGAAACCGGATCAGTATTTATTCTAAAAAAACTTGAATGACCAAGCGACTTTTCATTCAGGACTATGGCTGGTCCTTCAGTCTTGTGTGTTACATATGCAGATACAAGCAGCAGAATGTTACTGGAAAGTGTTGATGATAGTGGATTTAAAAATATGAGCAAAAGCAGAGATAGTGACATAGATTATGCAGGAAGGAAACTGGAATTAAACTAATGAGGTGGTGGAAGAAGTCACAAATGATGATAACGTTGTAGCAAAGACAATCTTATAGGAAGTATGAAGCACTATACAAACATTACACAGCAGGCAAAAAATTCCATTGAACGGCTAGTGTGGACCTCAGAAAAATGTTGTGAGGTGAAGAAGCACTTCTATTGATTTCTAACCAGCATGTAATTGGTCCTATACTTGCCACAACAAACAAGTATGCAGATTATTGTACTGGAAGTTCTACTACACTAAAACCTAAGATACACATGAGGGGCTGGCGGCCAGTGAAGAGCGCTAAAATATGTGGTCCAAGGTCTAATAATGGCTACAGTACAGTACAAATCTTACTGCTGTAGGGATGGATTCATAGTGCCCTCGATGTTTCCACAAAGGACAAATATGAACCAATTATGAAGCTCTTACATTGACAACACGTACATTAAGCTGAGAAGCAAAGAAATGGTTTGTGAAATTTTTTTAAGAGATTGCTATCAGCATCACACCCCAGACTACTATAATCTTGATATTCACCAACGACAGAATCTCAGCTCTCATTTAGTATATTTAGTTCTACAGCTGAAGAATTAACCACTTATTCATACAATCCGAATTCTACATACATTCTCTTACTATATAAATTAGCAATTTTCTCACTTACCATGAGACAATAACTGGAAACACAGGTGTAAAGATCAGGTAGGTGACAGCAAACCAGAGTGAACCAAACA
>Ga0131853_10019392_pt1 | contig 12378 bp, 7 predicted proteins | sample TergutLab28metaG_FD_92764 | JGI IMG/M metagenome (GOLD analysis project Ga0131853, IMG submission 92764) | Labiotermes labralis P1 segment gut microbial communities from Petit-Saut dam, French Guiana - Lab288 P1 (version 2) (version 2) | ecosystem: Host-associated > Arthropoda: Insects >...
GACTTATTTGTTGAGTTATTTCATGGGTTGTATTGCTCTGGTTCGATGTGTGTTGGTGTTACGTTGTGATTTGGCTGGGGTGGTGTGGTATCCGGATGCAGGCTGAAGCACTACTTCAGCCTGCATCCGGATACCACACCACCCCAGCCAAACCACAACATAACACCAACACGCATCGAACCAGAGCAATACAACCCACGAAATAACTCAACAAATAAGTCGCAAGCTCCTGAGGATGGATGTATTAATATCCGAAACATGAACATTAAATAATGAAATAAAGAAGCAAGTGACATCAAGTTGGTCTATCTTTATTCAACTATCAAGATGATGCACGGTTCAATAAACATAAGATTCACACCCAGCAGTGTTTGCTCAAAATAACTCGGGGCAAGCTTGGTGTCTAATTATTTTATTTTGTAAATTCACTCTTACATGAAGCATACATAATAAATCAAGATTTACTGAAATAATACTGGTCTTAAGTTATACAAAGCACTGATTCTATTAATTATGTCCGTTCATAATACATGATGCAGAGTTTGGAGATAAGTTCAGAAAGTAGTAAAGGCGTATGATTTGTAGTATCCCTTCACTGCAGTTTTAAACAAAATTTTAGTATATCTCCTGCAACATATATTCTACAGGTAGACTCAGTCTGTCGGTGTTTGTCTCCATTCTCCAGACATGTTTATTAACCCATCTTGATATTCTCATAATGTGCTTCTTTCTATTGCCAGGAAGTAAATCACTTCCACAGCTACTCCTAGATGTACTAATGCAATGTAACAGTAATCTGAATGGAAGAAATGCCATATGTCATACCAGCTACAATGTGCTAGTATGGTCCTTGGAACCACATGAAGTAGGGTACATCTCCCAAAAAGTAAAAAACTCACAATGCACTAAGAAAGAGAAGACTAAGGTAATAATTGTAAGTTTGTACCTTCAGAAAGATAGAAGGGTGCATCATATTCTCTCACTAAGCATGTAGCCAGTCACTTCAAATGTGAAACTGGACAATATATTGGGAATACTACTGCAAAAACAATACAGATTCCGGGAGATTTTGAATGCATTCAAACTTCTGCACCCTGGAATACTGATTGTATCTATGTTACAATGATCAGATATGTTCTCTATGTATTATCTACTGGTCTAACATATGTTAGAAAGTAATGCCATTATTTGCCTTTTTTCATGCCAATGCATCAAATTCTTAAAAATCCCCATTCTACAGTAATGGACTGCAGGAGCTTTAGGTGAGTAATGAACTTGCATCACTTAAGTTCCATGCAATGGACCAAGACAGTAACTTCCATTATTACTGAGAAGTTCAAACTTTAATACCGCTCCTACTGAAACTTTTAGGTCTTATGCCTCAGTTATCACCACTGAGTGCAGCTATGTCATGACAGTAACAGCTGAATAAGACAAATGAATAGTTATTAAATGAATACTTACAAAATGAATACAGTATCTAAATGATACACAAAGAGACCAAAACTAAATAGTGGTCAACATTAATTTTCATAGTAAAAAGAAACTACTGCATGTAACAACTGTGACATGATGAGGTTAGGGTAACCTTATCACATGCCATAGGTGAAACAGGGGGCGTAGAAGTATAGCTCTACCCACTGTGCAGGAGGCTAGATGGGCCTCCAGGCTGGTCTGGATGAGTACATAAAATCTTGGCCCCACTGGGGTTCAAAACCCAAACTGTCTAGCCAGTAGTAAGTCACTACAGAGATTATGCCATCCTGGCTGCCATTACAATATGGCACTTCTATTAATGCCATCCAGCAGCTAAAATGAAGAAGTTAAGTTCCTGGCATCACAGTATCCTACATCAGTTCCCACATTAACGGAAAATAACTAGTACATACTTCCACTATAAAGGATGAGATTTAAAAATTACATTCACTCTGCCTCAAATCCTAGTAGGGGCAAATCATGATTTCAAGAAATATATAAAACCTGTTTCTTTTTACAGACTGTTGTATTTATAATGAACAAAAATGGTCTTCAACTGACTGTGATGTCTGGCTGCTCTCTACTATAATAAACAGTGCTTAAAACCTTTATTATTATTATTATTATTAAAATAATCTGTCATATCATCTCACATCAACAGATTTCGACTATAGTAAGTCATCCTCAGGCTAAACCACTTCATAATGTATAAAATATCCATAATATTTTAAATAGGTCCTATAGCATATCCATTATATAACGCATGTTGCGCAAAGTTTTAATTGTTGTTTCTGAAAAATAAAACGTCCTTAATTCTCGTTTCATATTTCCTACTTGTTTGACCAATATACTGTTAGACACTGGACATGCTATAGAACCAACTGAAAATGTTACGGGTATTTTATGCATTACACATAAAGGAAATCACATGAATACTGTCAGAAAGTATTATATATATATATACATACAAAGAAACAAAAAATGGCACCCAAATTAATGACAAACACTTACTGAACAAAATATCTGATACAGTAATACATCAGATGCCCCAGACGGCACCAAGGTTCTCATACCGATCCAATAAACAGGCCAGTAGCACCTCCCCAATGGTGAAATTGGGTGGACATGAAAAACCTGTTCTAAAGAAGCACAGTGATGTGAAATCGCCATATAATTCTGAAAATACCTTAGAACAACAACATAAGTGGTCACATATTATCCAAAAAATGCACTGGCATACAACCTGAATTCTGTATCAAATTCACTGCATGAGACTTAAACTGAATATTCCATCTAAATGCCTCCAACTTTTAAGGAAATCATGATGGAATTATTGCAATTAAAAAAAAAAACCTACAACCACATGATATACACCAGTCATCAATTTCTCGCAATTTGTTACAGTGATTGGAACACAACCACTTAGAGCCTCAAACTGTTTCAATACAACACACTTCAAAAATACAAGTGAAAGAATAACAGCAGGCAAGATTTTATATTCATAAAAGTTCTAAGTTTTAAGACATAACAAATCTCTTTGCAGCTTCACACAGAAACAAGAATAAAGACACTCTATGTTATAATACTTCCATAAGATGAGATCTCATTCCACAATGATGTGATGTAATTTTAGTGTGTTCACATTCTTCCACTTAGGATGACTTACTACACATAGCCAAATCATGCTACTATGAGGTGAGCTGATGACTAATTACTTTAATAAGAATGATAATGATGATGATAATAATAATAATAATAAACTGTGCTGAAGGTTAAGCACTGTTTATTATTAACCGATGGTACTACTGACACTTCAAAGCCATTCTTGTTCTTGCACTTCCACAGTCTCAGTCTAATGCTTAAGTTTATCTTTCAGGTGTAGTTACATTATAAGCCAACCTGTTGTTTTGATGCTTACTGGAGTTCCCAAATTTAGCATAAGAGACAAGCACAAGGGGAAGTATATCAATATATAGCACACACCATTTATGGGTGTTATGCTCTTGAAAACATGCAGAAGTCATAAAACCGTGATGCAGTAAGTTAAGAACTTGTAGAATGATGGGTAGGGGAACAAAAGACACAGACAACATGATAATGCGTATAATTAATGAATATAAATGTGAAAACATTCAAGATGGCATATGAGAGATGATGCCATCATTCCTGGCTGCAAGTAGTCACTGAACCAAACAACAAATACACAGCAAGAGGGACAGAGAAGACGGTACAAAGAGTGCTGACTTCATTGCTTTGCCTTCCTCTGCATGGTCTTCACCTGCTTGCATTGTGCCATGACAGCTACCTCCACCTCATGCTTAAATTTTTGGCACCACTCCATCAACATGTCAACCTCAAAGGTAATACCAAGTCTTCCACCAATCAGGGCCAATCTTTAGAACTCTGGGAATCAGTATACTATAAATTTCATCTATTGTTCCATGGACATGAGATATATTCATGCTGTCCAAGACAATAATTACTCTTACAGTCACATTCTCAATGCATCTGTGATCAATAACAATGAAACCAATGCCAATTTGGGGAAAGAAAGCATAGGGCATACATCCCATACATACTGTAAACAACACAACGTAATGCTAGACTACTTGAACAAACTACATCAGCACCATCCATAAACTTTTGAACAAAATGATGAACTGTCTGAGATTACTGATGGACACACAGTCCATGGTACAAAAATGCAGTGTCTTTAGATCCCTCAACCCACAGCAAGATATGCACCAGTCAAAGTGGTCATCACATTCCCCAATAGACTCTGAATACATAAGGGACACCAGTCTGAAGAACAAATGAGTAATGGCTAAAAAGTACACCAAAATTCTGACAACCTTAGTTGTAGCCAGCATCCAGACTTATCCACAAATTATCAAAATAATAAAAAAAATCTGCACAACTTCCACTGTGAACACGGATGTAACTGATCAAAAGTGTTTCACCCCCTTTCCTCCAGTCTTACTTCTTAACCAAATGCACAGCACTGTGCTTTTCAATTTCCACACTTGCTCTAACCACAAGACCTACACTGTATATCAATGTACCTCTTCCTCCTGTTTCACATAAACCTGAACACCCTGAGTGCAAAGCATTGCAGAATGTTATTTCCAAGAAGTGCACAGTAATATTTTGTTCTGTCAAGTGTTCTCAAGTACCAATCTATAGTTTTGTCACATATCCTTTTGAAATTTGCAATTAACCTCTTGCAAGCAAATGAGTAAAATGAACATGGAGTCCTCTACTAAATTGTCTCTGCTGAAAGAAATTTCTACCTATGCAGTTCAGTTTTATTATCAACCTGTCCTAAAACACATTAAACCTGGAGTGATTATATACATGAATCACCACTTCTAACATTCCTTCAACCTTAATAAGTCTCCTATACAGTGTTGAATCTATACTCAAAGCTACAAAGGATAAGAATATCAAAAAGACAGACCAGACATTATTTAGTATACCTTGTATACAACATCCATCCCTCTTCACATCTCCCACTGTAAGAATGCAGTAACAATCACTATCATTTCAGTGCTGTTAAATATCCCCTGCAAGAGACAGAATGTAATAAGCTGTATAAACTCTTCTGGATATGTCTTGCACTGGATCTGGGAACATCCAAAAGTGTGACAGTCACCAGTGAATGCCAGTGGTTCTGGGTCCAACAACAAACAGAATAGGGCTGGTCTTCAGTCCACCATCCCATACTAACTTGGCACAGTGAGGGGCAGGGTTTGGGAAATACGAGCCCAACCACAACACCAACATTTATGCTATAATCATGGATGATGATGATAATAACAATAATACTACCAAATGTCAGAGGCAGCATTTGATTTACATGTTTAATGAAACCCACTCAAATATGCACTTAAAAGCCAGTCATCACAGACATGCTTTGAAACATGTGTAGTACTAGCAGGAAGATTAAGAAGTTACTGACCAGTGGTTATAATCTCAAGGTAATTTTTTAAAATACAAAAGAAAACTGGGAGATACCATGGGTACCGCTCTGTACTAGACAGAAATTATATAATATAAAAATAAAAAAAAAAGCACTAAGTACAATTTGATATTTAAAATCAATAACCAATTATGAAACCTGTTTAAATGCAATTCACAAGTTGCGTAGGGAAGTTATAAAACTCCGTTCCATCAAACAATAATGTTTCAAATGGCCCATCCTTGTGCTGTGTATAAGGAATGTCTTCCTTGAACACACAATAATATTCTAGCATAACTGCCAATACATGTTCAGTGGTCTTGCAACACTGCATGCACGATACGTGCGTGTGGATGGAAACTTGAGCAGTCTGAACGTACTATACTGCAAGGAATGAGAAGTGTAAAAAGCCTTCAAGTATTTTACATGAAGAAACTGAGCAGAGCGAGCTAAGACCAGTGTAGTGAAGGTCAAACAAATACTGCATACATCCTCAAGCTTCACCGCAATTCCATGCTGAGAGCAGCTTATCATGCTTGGGATCATATGGACATGTGTGCTCATAAAATTAAATTAAGTAATATTTCTATTACTAATAATTTTAATATAAGAGCATGGGCTGAAATTATTCTAAATTATTTATTGTACCTTCACTTTCAACTATGGCATTTTAACAGCAATATCATTTTTCACCATGTCAGTTATTTTTGCTACTTAGGAGGTAATTTGATTTTAATCCTGGAATGAATTGAAATTACATTAGTTTAATGAGCTGCTACACAAGATCTGCAAAACAGCTATGGAGGACATCCTGTAGATGATCCCTAAAATCTCTCCCTCTACAGCACTGATACATAAGCCTAGGGAAGAGTAATGGCAACAGTAATGTTAGCGTGAGATGTGTTGTCAGCAAACGTGAATGAAGTGCTACGCTTAGTTCTCCACACTCTGCCCTTTACTGGTGCCAAGTGTGGATTTTGCCACTGGGAGCAAATGAGACAGAGGGGGACGGAGGACTGAGCAACTGCTCTATTCTGCAAGGCAAACTCTGACAGAACCACCTTCCAGTCATTCATCATTCAGTAGAGAATCATCTAATTCAAACTGGTCCTGCTCTATTGGCTTCTTCAGCCACGTGCCCAGTTCAGCCTTGTGGAATGCAAGTACCAGCTGCTCCTTTGCCATCTGCAATCCACAATAATACATACAATTAGCAAGGGGCCTCATATATTTAAAAAAAATTATACTCAATTAAATATGACACCATTTGTGAGGAAATAAACTGAAAAGAAAATGGTTAAGTAGTACATAATGCAGGACAGTGCCATAATTCATGCATTAAATTTCTTCATGACAGCCCTACAAGCCCTGAATTATGTAAGCTCAACCTTGTATAACACATTTTCATAAACTACATATAAAAAATGTAAGATGAGTAAATATTACATTATGCTCAGACTTTATCATTTACACACATCTGAACTGTAAGACTACCTGTTAAGTTCTAGCATATGTAAAGCATACAATTTTTTGTCAGAAAGGATTACACTTTTTGAATTGGAGGAAAATCTTCCAAAAACAGGAATTTCACATTACACTTTTGTGAACCATATGTAAAATAATCACTTTTAACTATCAGTCATGTTATTCATTTCATTAAGTCCATCTGCTTAGTAAAACTCAGACTGCTAATTTAATGGCAGGTTTTAGTCTTCACATTGTCCATATTGCTTTTCAAAAAGTGCTATTGCAATAATAGATGATAACGTTGTGGAATGATCCTTCAACAGCCTGACTCATCTGTAGTAATTTCTGTATTAGCAGAACTTTTGGATGAAGCTATGTATTTCGTTACATAGCAATACACTTCATACACACTAAAATAATACTTATAATATCATGGCATCACACTTGCACACTCTACAACCCCTAATTCTCATTATGGTTTGAATCTGGAAAACAGGAGAAGAGAGTAACACCATGACAGTGATAGTGAGTGTATGTTCCTCCTGCATATTTTTTCCTCTTCAATTTGATCAGAAAAGAAGCAGAATGAAGAAACCAGAAGGCTTTACCTTATAATCTTGAACTGCTTCTTTTGCATCTGAGTACTGACGTGGACATGATCCAAAAGCCAATCCTGTTCTTGAACTGATCCTTCCTACAAGGTTGAGGAAGCGTCTGAACAGACCTTGTTTTGAAAGTCGAGATGCGACACCTTGGTCATCCTTTCCTGTCACGGAGTTAATTATCTCAGGGCCCTCTTGTCCTAGAAGTAAACATTTGTCTTTAAAAATTAACCACAAAACTAAGGAGGTTATTCACAAAACTCTCTGACATATGCAATATAAGAAATCTGCACCTGCCAATCTCATAATTAAATTAGCAAAGGAAGGTGTCCAAAACTTGCCAAGAATTTATTAAATCAGAACTCTTAATACATATCAAGCATGCTGTATAAGTATAGTTCCACAGTCTACAAACTTCGAGTTAATTGAGCAGTGCATTCCTTGGTAGAATTTTTAGTAGGGGGTAAACACGCAGGACATAGTGCAAGTGTCAGTCACATGCTATTCAGGGAATAATATGATGTGCAATGTCAACAACACCAGGAACCTGATCCTGCCAAGCAAACTGTAGAGTGATTCAGCGTTTTTGAGGCCAAAACATGTTTCCCGCACTGAAGTTCACTGCCAATTGAAAGAGGTAAATGCTGATGACACAAGGACTTTGCAGCATGGCAGAATATAGTACAGAGCTTTTGAAAATGGTTATATGAACACGAAAATGATGATGATTATGATGATGACTGCACCAGCTGGTCCAGCAAATCAAGGATGGATGTAAATGCAGGAGTGGAGCAATTGATTTTGAGAGCTAAAGCAACACTTGTGAAGCTGTAAATACCACAGTAGTGAGGAAGAACTGGCCATTCATGAATGGATGCAAATGCAAAAACCCATTTTGTACCATGATGAAATGCTGACACTCATGCCAGGATTACAGAAATGCAACACTATGCTCAGGGATTGCAGTGAAAAACAAAGATACATCAGTGGATTAAATGAGCTACATATATGATACAACAATTTTTAATTTCATTCTTATGATGTGGTGAACCAGACTTAATGAAGAGCCTTGATATATGCAAATAAAACAAAAGTGTTACATGTGAAGTTTTATGAAGTTCATCATATGATTGTTCACATAACGTAAAACTATAACAATCGAACGTGCCTCTTAAGATCACTTAAAATTAATTAAAAAGAACAAAACTTGTGTGTTCATACTTATGTAACAGATGTGCCAAGTCTAGTTTCAACAGAGACAAAAATATCCATGTACGAGTCAACTACAGTCTCGATGCTGTGGCTCTTAAAATGAACAAAGCTAAATCCAAATTAAAATAGTGTAACAACTTTAGTGATCCACCATCGTGAATTTGTAGTACAAATCAGTTAGGATGGGCAATGTTCATAGTGGTGGACATAAATAATGAAACTAACAGATGGTTTTTGCAACAGACCTACAAACTTTTAAGAATTAATATGAGCAGTTTTTTCTAGCTAACATGTAATTGACACCTCCAAATAAAAACTTGGGGTGATGATACAGTACGTTGTAATTTCTGATATCTCAGACCCCTATGTGAGCAAATGCATTAATACCACAATACAATCCATTCATATGCAGAAATGGTCAAGACAAGCATTGTTTCCCTGTACATGTAGATGGCAAGTTCTTCACAAATTCTCAAAAAGATGGCTTGTTTCTTGTGGAAATAAAAACATTAAGACTGACAACACAAGACCATTAACAATATCAACGCAGCAGACTGGACTTCAGGAAAAGACCTATACCACATTTGACTGTTGCAACTTCCTTAAACACAAGAATACACTAGGTTGAAGAGATCCAACAGTATGCAGATTTTATTTACTGCTAAATTAGCAGTAAATAAGTATTTGCATACTGCTGCATCTTGTTGGATTTCTTCAACCTAGAATTACAATGCACAGAACTATAAATACAAAAAATATATATATATATAACAATACACCTTACGATCACAGTAAAACAAAGTATCTGTTTAAATGGATCTCCCTACCTGTGGTCCAGTTGACACTGTAATTAGGTGCCTTGCCAGGCTGACGTACTTCTGGTGAAGTAATAAGACTCATAAGTGGCTTGTTTAGTCGATAAGGTGGCGGAAGCCCTTGGATTGTGGTTTCAATTCTTCCACACACAGCCCTGAAACAAACCACTTGAAAATTCTCCCTGCACAAAGGTCCGAATGTAGCAGTGAAGTCAAGAATATGCATTACCTCTATAAGTATTTTCCACCACACAAACAAACTTGCATTCTGTTCTTGGAATAACTGAAATGTTGTTTGACAAAAAATGACTCACAAAAATGTGTACATCTTAATGCCTGAGGGAAGTGAACTGACACAAGTGACTTGTCACTGGTGTTGAACACTGTCACTCTGTATTGAATCATCGATATGGAATCTACAACAATACAACAACCCCCCACAAAGCACAATTTTGCCTAGTCTAGTTCCAGAGATTTTGAATTGCACAATTTTAGTAATTTCTTTACATATTAAATCTTAAACAAGATAAGTTATTTTTGGAAATTCAGGTGCCAGATCATGCAATAAAACCTAGAATTTACTGTGCCTAATGTGACATGTGATAGTGTCAGCTTATTGGTACAACTGTACTCACAGAGACAGAACAGACTCAATTTTATGTGTGCCACACCCGCTCACAATATGGACACGCTTTGATACACATCAGGTAGCTTGATCAGTTTAGTGAAATTAATAATATTCCTTACAAGCATGAATTGACAAGTAAATTACATGAAATATGGGTGCTTCATCTTCAAACTTTCACAATCATAAGCAGTACTTGCCTTTGTACTAGTGATAAAAAATATGACATCAAACCAACATTAATATAATATTTTCAATAACAGTCATGTTGTTATTTTATTTTCCACCACTACCACCACAAAAACAAAATTTGTACATTTTTTAACCCTCTATTACTACATACCACTTCATGATCACATATGGAGAAGGTCTTAGTGTAGTTTTCCCTCACAAGTTTGCAAATCTGCAAAGCTGCTGTGACTATATGATACTGGTACAATATCAACACTAAAATTCACAAAAATCAGTCAACAGGTTCAAAATTGAATCAGCACGATATACATGAGCATGCATGCATTACACACACACACACGCCACCGTAACTTCTTAAGAAACGAAAGTAGGATAAAAATGGATCTAACTGCAGTATATTATAATTTAGTACAAAAAATAAACTCAGTGACAAACATTCATAACCAACACAGTACTATTTTTATGTATGTACCGTGCAGCTTGTATATAGTTTTCATATCAACCAACAATGCACAATATATACTTTTGTTACTTTGTATTAAAAGACTAACTCCACGTAATAACATCAGTCATTTTTGAAGGCTGACATTCACTAAGCTGCTCAAGAAATTCTACAGCCTTTTTAAACCCTGAAGGTTCTATACCATGTTTCCATGCACATACCACTGGATGCCAACCTGTGATACTCTGGATTAAAATGGTCAACATCTGTGTGCACAAACACAGTACACAACTGTGGTTCTTGTAGAGTACATACGGAGTGGTGTAGCAAGTGGCTCACCTGTACATGTGGCTAGGATGGAATAAACTTCCTAGCACAATACTCTCCAGGTAAATTGGCTCAACAAAGTGTGACAGTAATGCTCCTTGTATTCCCACGACATTCCACCGGGCAATCTTGTCTGAACATGACATTGTTAGCAATCTTTGGCCCTAAGAGAAATAAGTAAACATAATCAAAGAACTGAATTATTAATATTATGTTACAAAAGCATAACTTCCCTGACAGAAAAAACAAAACATTCAACACAGTTACAATGTACAGCATGACTACTACAATGTTAGTAAAGTCAAAACCACTGCAGCCATGCTGTATCTAATACATTATCAGAACACCTAACTAAAAACTTTGTAAAAAATAAATTATTTGTACATTTCAAAAGTAAAAAGATAAAGCTACTAGGGTCAAAATACCGGAACCAAGGCAGTAAAGGATGGTCTTGGAGCATTAAATTACAACCATAAATTTGTGAACCCAACTATACTCCTGCTTTCAACTATCATATTAAAAGAATACAAACACAAAATGTATTCAATTTACTGTGTTCTGCACCTCACATCAGGCACAGCACTGTGAAAGCTGTGTATATAGGTATACCAAGTATAATGTACACATACCTTCCCCACATACATACTTCTCTTCAGAACTGAATAAAAACAGGATTAATTACATGATGTATAAACACTTCAACAAATTTTATTTCTAAAAAAATTCATATTACATTTAACCAGATGAAGAGTATTTTATTCAGTACCACACATTAGTTATATAAGAAGACACAAAGAAAATTATCTAAAACAAAACCACAGGAATAAACAGAAATGCAAGAAACCGTATCGATCAGGCTAAGCACGAACACTGTAATACATAAAGAATTTTAACAATCTGAAGAGTGAAATGAACCGACTTAACGTGTGATGATTTTGCTTGTACTGCAGGAAAGCATTAATGAAGTATGAATACAAAAATGCATACATATGTCGATGTTTTCAATCACACACAACACACTCCTTTTTTATAATTTATTTGGTAATTAGTTTCAACCTCGAGTATACTTCATCATGACGTCATTATACAAGAACATGGATGCATACAGAAACTAAGTACCATAAGGTAGGAGGTCTTCCCCCCCCCCCCCCCCCTCCCATAAAAAATTTTTTTAAACTTCCTACCGGTAAAACAAAATAAAAAAGGGGCAAAGAAATTTAAAAAAAAAATATTAAATTTTTTTAAAAAAAAATAGGAAAAAA
>Ga0131853_10019393_pt1 | contig 12378 bp, 10 predicted proteins | sample TergutLab28metaG_FD_92764 | JGI IMG/M metagenome (GOLD analysis project Ga0131853, IMG submission 92764) | Labiotermes labralis P1 segment gut microbial communities from Petit-Saut dam, French Guiana - Lab288 P1 (version 2) (version 2) | ecosystem: Host-associated > Arthropoda: Insects >...
ATGTGTTTATTTGTCAATTAGTTGTGGATACGATTGTATTGCTTTTTGTATTTGTTTGTGGAATTTACTTGTGGGGTCAATGGTGATCGTTGGGATATTGTTGTCCCTTAGAAATGTATTTTTTTCCCTTGCACTGATTGTTATCTATTAAAACCAAAGTTTTGTTTTTGTCATCCTTCATTATTATGATGTCTTCTTTACTCAATTCATTTTTATGTTTTTATAACACTCTGCTGGTGACTATGTAGCGGGTTTTGTTTACGTTTCTCTGATATGCGTTTAATGAGTTTTTTTGCCTGAAATCTGTTAATGTTTTGCCATTTAGTTTCCATGCACCTAGTGGCATTTTCTGTTTCTATTATGATATTGTTGATGCATTTCTTGGGGTTTATTTCTATTGCGTACTGGGGACCTAAGTTCAGAAGCTTTACCTGTTCTACTGTGAGTTGTTTGTTGGTTACATTTATTATTCTGGGTTGACATTCTTTGTTTGTGTTGGGCTGTTCACATATTCCATACCTTGGATGTGTTCTGCTTTCTAAATTGCTTATTTTGCTGTATACAGTTTTATACTTCTCTTCCATTATAAAATTATGTACCTCCTCTAAAATGAAAGTTGGTGCACTCAATTTTATTTACCTTAAATAAGTAAGAACTAAGATAAGTAATGCACATTTCAAAATAAATATAACACAGCCACTTTGCATTCAGGCTGAAAAAAAATGTAGAATATAAAACCGTGTTACAGTAGAAACTAGAGAGGCAGGGTAAAAAAAAATTGGAATACAATTTCGGCATGGTACGGTACCGATTAGAGCTGCTCCATGTTTTATGTCAGCTTGCCAATGGAACGAGCTATAACTATTGCATGTACTTTATTATGTAAATAATTCATGTGTGCTTAAAGTAAACAAGGAAGTGCATTGTACGACAGGCGCGCACACGTGTCCTTAGCTATTCATTACAGAATTAACTATATCCATTCATTTCACTAAATCTTGAATACAAACGCCTACGTATATTTGAGTGTTTCTAGCGGTAATGAACAAATACACTGCTGAAAACCTCTGGCCTGTCATGTGATGGCAAGGAAATTTATTAGCACTAATCTCTTCTACTTAATTACCCATGGAGCAGAATCCTTTAAAAGCTAACAAGTTCTCAGCTAGTTAAGAAATTACTCGTATTTTATGGAACCCAAAGATTCATTACCACGTTTACAAGTAACCGCCAACTGTCCCTATTCTGACCCATAACAATCCAGTCCATGCCCCCCATACCACGTCTTGAAGATTCATGATCATATTGTCTACTTATCTACGCCTGTGTCTTCCATGTCGTCTCTTCCCCTCAGGTTTCAACACCAATAACGTGTATACATCTCTCCTCTCCCCAAACGTGACACATGCTAGGCCAAAATAATTCATCTCGATTCGATCACACGAAGTAATAAGCATGGCGATATGGGACGGAAGTGACGGCAGAATCAAATAATGTAAACAAACATGGCGACGGGATCAATGACCTCTCGCACGGAAGTGACGTTACATGTATAAAAAATTGGCGGAAGCACTTGCTACGGCGGATAACCTCATTATGTTTTAATCTAAGTTTAATCTCTGATATGTAAACAAGTGGTGCAGTATGTAAAGAAATATGGTTAATGGCCTAATATTGACAAACATTATGACGCCGTGTAACACCACACAGCTGTGCGCCTGGAGCTATTTTCAATGGGCGTTAACATAAGTTTAATGTACGCCATTTTGAATAAGCGCCATTTTAAAATTTGTGCTAACATAAATTTAAGTTTCCAATTAGTGCTTTCCGTAATTTTGAATATGGCTGCCTGAGCGCTATTTTCAAATTGAAACCAAGATTAAAATCGACATTTTTACAATATTCTTACCAGAGCGCTATTTAAATATTGTGATTACCTAACTTTTAATTTTGAATTAGTGCTTTCCGCCAATTTCAATATGGCTACCAGCGCGGCATTTTTAAAAATTGTGCTAAATAACATTAAATAAGAATTGGCGCTTACCGTCGTTTTGCAAAATGGCTGCCAACGCGCTAGTTTCAAATAACACTTAACTTTAAAATCCACCATTTTGCGATGTGGTGACGAACGCGTATAACTTTAAATTAAAACACAGCTTGAACTTTACATGACAATGTACATTAGAATAGTGTTGGCTGAAGCGATTAGATTTCGGACTCATAACTGAAAGATTGTAGGTTCGAATCCTATTGCTTAAACCATCTATTTCCTAAAGTATCCTATCTTAGGTATGTTGTAATAAGGAAAATAAATCCACACACAGTTTTTAACTTACTAATATATGCACTGCAGGATTTTTAATTATTACAATGGCATAAATATATGCAATGGAATTTATTAAATTTCCACAATTATAAGCATTTAGCTATCATCAGAACATGAGTTTTTATACTTTACTTCATTCCAGAATGTATTGTAATCAATGGCATTTATGTCTGGAGGTGTACAAAAGGATTTAGATTCAAAACACTTATAGCACAACTCTACAAGTTTATCTTGGAACCTGCCGTATTTGATCAATTCTCTGTCTATCCAAGCATTTGCCAAGTCCATCAGTTATGACCAATCTTTTGTTACCTAGAGGCACTTGAGTGTTCTCACCCGTGATGTGGATATACCGACCCCAGTACCCTGATAGGGAATGTTACATTTCACCAAGTACGTGCAATTCATTCTTGGGTATATCACTTTTGAATGTCACCAGAATGAAACACTGAATTTCGTTTAACGATGCGTGACCAGAAGGAGTCACATCCGTCACTTCCGGTTTAACGTTAACAACAATGAGTTAGATGGAGAAGTACTTTATTGCTCGTTGAGGTAGTAGGTACGTCGAAATAACCACCACGCAGTTATCTGGAATATATTAATGAAGTACAGGCTGAGCAGGGCACTTTGCATATTACAATCTAAGAATGTGAATGTTGAACCACTAAGTTAATGAACAGGACGTCCGCAATACACAAACATATTTATAATTGTGACATGCAAACTTGCAATTGACGGCTGGCGGACTTATGGCGGCGACTGGAGGACAACCGAGTTGAGTGATATCAACAACTGTACGCTCAATAAGCCCGCTGATAAGCTGTGTTTTCTGAGGCCCGAAGCAATAAATTGCAACATCAGATGATGCCTCGCGATTAACCACATTTTACAGTTCTGAATATAGTACATTACCATCATTCCAATTATACCCTTGGTCAATAGCTTCATTTATTCTGGCGTTAAAGACTAGTAATTCAGCCGAGGCGTACGGTTTCTTAAAGTGATATGATGAGATATTGTTATTCTGGAAGTCAAAAGCCTCCAACTCCTTGACCACGATGTCAAAATTTCGCCTTTCCAAGTATGTGAAATCAATCACTAAGAGATACATTGTTGATGGAATGTGAGAGTACGAACCTTATTTACATCTGTGGCTTGCACGACTGCTGTAGCTCCAACCGGCCACAAGCGAGACACAATCGAAACTGAAAGCGGAACATGGGAACTTCCCTTTCATCATTGCACGTGTAGTGAGCAGGAATAAATATGTCGACGAATGACGTTATGGAGAGTCCCCTAACTGTGTGAAGGACGTAAAAGCAGCCGCAAACTCCGCAGATATTCGAAGTTAAACCCCGTAGTCTGTGGCGTTTTTATGTCCGAGAAATTGAGTGGCAATGCAGGTATGCCATGTTTTCAAGTTTGAATGGCGTTTGTCCATATCAGTCAAAATATTCGACATAACCCGAGTCGGAAGAACAGAGAGGTATCCAGTGCGAACCGGTCATGTAATGCTTGTCAAAGTTAATGACAATTATTGAGGGCTTTATAAGTGTGCATGATAAAAGATCTAATGGATACACTCCTTGAAATTAGTTAAAACTAAATGAATTTGAATGATATTTATTCTACTTTAATGTTCCTATATTTGTCAATTACGATGTGTCTTCAGAATTCAGAATGCAAAATGCATGTCACCGGTTCACGGAGTGGTTTTGAAATTTGTGTTCCACACGCACATTTCCTTTACGAGATAAACCAAGGTAAACTTATATGCCTCCGTTTCAGGTGTCAGGTCAGAACCCAATACGTAGAAAACGTTGGTTAAAATCTCTAGTGTACTCATGTGAGAATGGTCATCGTGATGAATACCCGTACTTGAAAATAGTGTTTCTAAAGGCCCGGAAGCACCAAAGGGTGAAGAGCAATCCATTGTGAGTTGTTCGAAAGGATTCTAAACTCTGTTTACGAACAACACAAGATTTGCCATATCATAATGACGGAAGTGGAATGGATTCGTACTGGCAGAACAAACGAACGCGGTGTTTTTAACGAATGCTAAGAGAATCCTTTCGGGAATTGATCCAAGGATTGCATTATGGATAGAGATTTGCTGGGCCCCAGTAATCGCGCTAAACATTTCAATCTGAGTGTATGTAACAGGATAATGTGCTTTACGTTTCATAGCCAAGCATTACCGTGAGCTAAAAGATGGAGGGATTCAATTTGACTTCAGTGATAAAAAGAAGAGTGACTGAAATTCTGATAAATTTTTTTATATCGTCTGAATTTGCCGAGAGAAAAAAAACCTTTTGTGCACGTGTAAGTTTACGCCATGGAATGGTAATTTGTCTCGTGAAGAGTAACAGGTTTACCGTTTAGCGAGTCATTGAGAGAACTAAACGTGGGTTGTACCAAATTATTGAAGCAATTAAATTCCAAAGGGACAGGGTTGGCTGCTGGCGCAATAGTTTTGTATGTAACGGTGTGAAAATTTACGACAGACGTTTTTATGATGCGTTAGAGGAAGACGTCAATCCCAGACTTTAAACCCTCCATTATTTCTCTGTGAAAATAACCTCCACCTTTCTACGTTTACTCTGTGACAGAGCATTTTTTCATTTATGCTTCCTTTTTAAATCCGGCCCAGACCCCGTCATTTTTATATATTTGTTTGTTCAAAGTTGTTCTTTGCTTCACTGAAACGGTTTTTTAAAATAACACAAGCTGTTCCGGCTCCCTATTAAGAATATCATTTAATATATTGGAACCTGTTTTCAACGTCTCTTTTCCGACAGCCTTAGGCACTGAATACAGCAGAGGTTTAAAAAACGGAACAGCCCTCTGGAGAATGACACAATTCTGTTACCACTGTCCACCCTGAAAATTACCCTATAAACTGGACCTATCACAACACCACCAAAGCTTTGAATTGTATAGTACCGTGTATATCGATTCATTGTAACTAGCATACTGAAATCTGTAACGCCGAGGACTTCTTTTTGAAGTTTAATGTCACTACGCAAAGATTGTGAATATCTTCAAACAGCACATGTTCACCATTCTTTGTGAATAAACGAATGGTTATCGACTCTATGAACGATCGCTCTATAGGTGTATAGGGGCAGTTGAATCTAAGGTATCCAGTGTACAATGGAAAGTATAGGGTTTTTTAAATTCTAACGTAAGGATCACCAAACAGATTTGGTTTTATAATATCTGTATAAATATAAACAATATCGCTTTTACCGAAATCAGAATTATTTTTACCGCTACGGTTATTCTGGCAGAATGGCAATTGGCAGTGTTCATAAATGTTTCTCCTAAATCTTCAATTCTATTATATACACGGGCGGGGAAGTAAGATATTACATTCTCACAAATCATAATAGAATTTTTCTTGTAACATTAATTAAACAACTTTTTACTCGGCCCGTCATATTTATGTAGTCGTTAAATTTATTTCCTTTTATGTGGTTCCGAGAGTTGGGGGATGTTTGTGAGAAGATCAAACAAAGATAAATAGTGTTTTACAGGAAAGTTGATTTCCTCCGAATCGAAACGAATTGTATTACGGATGACACGTTTATTTATCCTTTAGTATAAGATATTTCGACTAGACCGACTTACCATGTGTCTGGGTGTAACTCGAGCGGAGTGGCTAATTTGGTTCTACAATTCGCTGTTGTGTTGCCGGAAAATAAAACCAGGACGTCCGATGGTAATATAGCACAAAAAATCTCCGTTACGTTTTCTCAATATCAGAGGCTTTAACCCAAGAACTGTAGGCCTCGTCGTACTCTCTTCACTTGATAAGATGTTGTTCAATACCGTTCTTCTTACGTGTGCGTACAAATGTATCTATTTGGAACTCGGTTTACCAGAAACCGGTGAACCAGTAAGCTTGACAAGCTTGTAATTGTAAAACTGACCTTCGAAAAAAGACCCTACAAGTCAGAGAGTTCGTAAACAGCTTGGGGCACGCGCTTATTAACCCTGACAACCCGAAATATTGCTGTTGAAAATGAATGTTTATACCACTTGGCAAACTTTATCTTTTCTTTCGTTATCCTCACAAGATCTCTAAATTAAATTTAACACGACCTTGCGGAATTTTAGCCCTTAGGTTATTCATCTTTCTCCAAACTGAATAAATGTTGCAAGGCCCTACTTTGCTCGGAAGCGTGTCTATTGTGGAATGCACAGTTGTTTAACCTGTTAAATGTTTACTTATAACTTCCAAGTAGAGGTGTATGTTATTCCTGGTGACATTTATACATCTTGTTCTTTAAAGTTCTGTTAAATCCCTCGACAATGGCGCCCTTTATGTCGGGGTTGTGAGTCGTATGAAAACTTACACCCTGAGGTTTCTAGTACGGCTGGACAGTTGCTTTAACAAATTCAATGCCCTTGTCCGATTCTAAAGTAATTGGTCTCCAATTTTGAAATAAAGATTTTAAAGGTTCTGTGTTCGAGGCAACACTCTTGTCCTTTAGAGGTACTCTCCGTGCATAACCTCAAAATATCCCTTATACATTTGTTAGTTATTCGTACCTATCGTTGTATTTCGAGAAGGAACTTAATTCTGCAAGATCCATTTCTCAGATATCATCAATATTTGTTAACCTATATGGGTCTCTAGGGAAAATATTCCTTACAGGTTTATGAAAATTGTACATGTCTTTACCCGACAACGATTCTTCTACTTATCATTTATTACATTTACCGACCTCTACCAACTTTGTTACTGAACCATACACTGCTACGTGTATAGGATCATAATAAATTTTACCCACACATTATTAATTTAACGGTCCCCAATGCACCTCCTTTTTGTCAGTAAATATTTGCCAAATAAAAAGCGTATATTTAAAACACGTGTTTGCTTTGATCTTACCTGTAGTATTATAATTAACTCTATGCGCGTCAGATTGCAGGTGTATTTGTTTATATTTCTGTCTGTCCGGAAACGTGACAAGTTTTTTTAATCAGGTTTAGGCTATGTAAGCAATTCCCACACACCCACAGTTTCTGAATGTGCTTCGAATGCATACGGGAAGCATCGGTTTCTGATACAGACTCTAAACTTTCTGTTTTAAATAGAGGCACTGAACAAATTATACGTTTCCCTTTGGATTTTGTTTTAAAACTCGGTGTGGTACTTCTAGCTTCTACGATGGGAATGGGGATAAGTTCACGTTTTTGTTTCTCAGTTTGCAATTATGGTTCTTGAAGCATACGAACTTGGGTCCATTTATTATAACCATTACGTATACTCTTAAGTATCTTTCTAACCGGTGTTGGTGATGATGTTTGACGATTTTTCCACAGTTCCAGACGTTGCAGCGCCATTTTTTATATTTTATTAATTAATGTTTGCATTAAGTCCGACAAAATATTGTGAGCATTCGAACTACAAACACTCCTTCCTGAATTAAACGTTTCCGTTTAATTCTAAAACAAATCTTTTGGTCTACCAATGACGTAAACCATTCTTAAATTTACTCAATTTCCACTTTTCGGTATTGTTTACTTTGTTTTCCGTTAAGCGTATTTTTAGCTCGGACAAATCTTTTATCAAGTCGTCCTCAGAAGATTCAAGTAACGCGCATCTGGTTTGGGGTTTACCGTCTTTAAGTACGTGAACGAAGGTTATCAGTGACTTCAACCGGTTAATTACATTGTACAGGTGCAAACAATTCCGTACTTTCCCCGGAAAAATTCTTGTTCCAAATCTTAAAAGATCGTTGATTGTGTCAAGTCCAAGAATAAAAGTGTAAGGATCTTTACATACTTCAAGGTACGTTTTGTGAAACCTTGGAATGTTTTCGTGGTTGACTTGACGGGACAAGTGCACAATTTGAATATTGTCACTAGCATTCTAAAACACGATTATATTTTGGGAAATATCACGCGACGATGGACATTGGTGAAATACGTTTTGTGTAATTAGTACCAGACTAATGTTACGATGATGCAATCTTTTTGTAAATAATTGGCTCACTGTTGTAGAATAGGCAGAGTGCATCAAATCATTCAATACCGTAAACTTAGACACATTTTCTGGGTTCTCAAATTCTTGAAAAACTTCAAGAAAAGATACGTCTTTCACATGATGCGGGGCGGTTTTTCACTATTACAACATAATATTTTCAAACACAATGTCACAAAGTTGCTCCTTGCACCCCGACTGTCGTAAAACAAAGGTAGATTTGTCGCAACTACTAGGTCCTGCAATGGTTTGTGTGAATGGATGTTGCAGCTTAAACGTCATACTATTAAATGAAGGTTAATTAGCAAAACGCCTCTATTTATACTTATTCTTATTAAATAAATAAATACCTTACACATATCCATATGGAAGGGGGTCGAAGATATCCATAAGCCGGCGCTTCTTCAAGACAAACTTTTACGCCTTTTCCTCGGGCTCCGAAACCATTACAACACCATGTTTCCATTTGATCTTCCGGAGGTTTTGTACATGCACTGACGGGGCGTCTTCTAGAAACATGTTCATCAAGATGGTGAAACTTGCAACTTTTGGTTTCTCATAATTCGAGGTTATAGCCGTTACTTTAAAATTTGTTGCAAGTTGTCCGGTCGAGGGGCAAAATACCGAAAACGCGTACGATAAAACATAATCCCGTTTTCAATTTTAGGGGTCATTATCCTTCTGAATGAAGATGACCGAGTCTGCGACACAGTACAAAACAGACTGCCCCAACTTACTTAGGCGCTTGTATAGTTTTAGCCGTGCTTACTTCGTCACGTAGCAGCATATGCAACTTTAATATTTTTCCCCCGGCAACGTTGTCCTCGGAATATATCCAAGACACCCATGCGACGACATCATTCGGGAATATGTGGTTTGTAACCTCAGGATTCTGATATGTAAAAAATTTGTAAAACTGTATGAGTTTAAAATAATTGTCTGGGTATTGTTTTGGTTCTGTGCTCATTTTCCCCACATTGGGTTTAATGATAGTTTCGCCAAAGTTCGTTGCCCTGCATTTTTCCAAATGGATGTCTTGTCTAAAGCAATTCCCTTTGCGCGCCGGTATTCCTCGATGTATCGGTCCTTGTATTCCTCACTTTGAACCCAGGAGGGTAGCCGTATGATTCGTTTTAAATTTTAGGAACATGTTTACGTACTCCGCAAACACAAATCCAGAATTGGAGTCATTGTCAAAACACGACAACTCACATTCCTAAAATTCAAACACGTCCAATAGATCATAACCCACCTCTACGGCCTTGCGGACATCATCCACTAAACACGTACGAAATATACAATTGCCTTGTTTCATGGTGTCGGCACAAGCAGAACTCAAGAGGAACATCAATTTGAAGTTGCTTTTGTACGGATGAACCGAATGGTACAGCTTCCAAGGAGGTAGAACTTTATATCTGATAATAACTTCCCTATCCAAACAGTCAGGGGGACAGTTTGCACCTACGTACACTATCGAATGACCCGAGAGGAACTTGCCATATTAACAAATGTATGGGGTAAAGACTTATAGCGTCCACATAGTGGATCTTCTCCCCCTCTTCGACTCTGTAATATGTTTTGGTAGCTTCGATTCTACACCCATAGAGCTTTCCCGAAAATTTATTGGAGAGTTCTTCATTTAGGTGTGCAAGCAAACTGAATTTTCAAGGCCAGGATTTTCGCACAACAGTTTTCTAAACTCACACCCCCAGATCGAAACCTCATAACAAGCGTTCTCGATTTTCTGCAACCTCGCATTGGTTTCCGCATACTTGTTCTTCAAAGTTTCCTCAGTATTGCCAAAGGGTTTGTGTCGATTGAGCATGAAAATGCACCCATGCTTAAAGCACCCGAGTTACTCAAAGACTTCATTCGTCTACGCACAGAATGCATCAACTTACACATTAGGTACTCCACCCAAATGAACTTCCCTTCCGTTACCGGCATGAGTAATATTGTTATGTGTCCGACCAATGTACGTCAAACATTGAACAGGATCGACAGACCGACGATTCACCATACGGCAGCTCCCTCTCGGGTTTCAGAAACATGGTTCGGAACTCCTTGTTGCAAATAAATGATATTCTGATAGTTTGCGGAAACAGGTACACTCGACCAAATTTAAAAACAAATTCCGAAAAGCACAGTATGCCTGGCTCAGTACATTAACTCCGTCCATGCAGTACGCCAACAGTTCTTCCCGATTGTTAAATATGTTATTTTTTACCCCCTCATATCAGGCCGAAAATTGGGCTCGTTCATCAACTGCTTGGGTCAATGGATAACGATGATGCTGAGTACTACAACGAAAAAATGAAATAATTTGAGCTAAATACAGAATATACGAATACGTTGTTAAAGCAACAACTACCTGTAGTAAGATCGTTATTGGGAGAAGATAATAACACTTTAGCTCACTCTGAGTATAATGAAAAATTAATGAACGAAAGAATAAATAGGATAACGATTATATTAATAAATTAAAAGCAGAAAATAATGAAAAGATGAGTTTGTTCAGTGCTAAATTGAGGTTGAAGGGCACGTTTTAAGGGTAAATAATGCTAGGCATACTTTATATTGCAATCTTGATTTGTTGTTTGACAGCGTACTATATACACTGAGAGGGGTATTACAAAATCAAATAATCTCCACGGTCACCCTAATGGAGAACTTAATAAAGAATGTCTCCAATCTTAATCTGGACGTTCAGGCAACTATATCTGTCTGTACTCTGGGGAGTCAATTTGATAATATTTTGCGTCTAAAAGACTGTACTATCTACTACCCCAAGAATCACACGCATTGCTTCCGCTCGGCAATATACTTCAGTACCTGTCCAGGTGGAAACACGTCAATTGTAACTTAGCAAACTGCACAGAAAACAATATATACAACAAAATATAAAGTATGTAAAAATCTATATAACTAATTTAGGATCTGTTCTGCTATCGATGCCCATTCCCCGGCAGGACGCAGAAAATTTTGCAAGGGAATTTGTATTGAACGTTGTGCTAAAATTCAGGGCACTGCGCAAATCCTTACGGACCAAGGTTCTAACATATTATGCGACTTTTTTAAAAGCATGTGTATATTGTATGGGATTTAAAAGATACAGACTACAGACATTCACCCCGAATCAAATGGCAGCTAAGACAGGAGACACAGTGTATTAACGGAATATTTACGACACTATGTGCGCGAATAATTAATAAATTTCTTTTGAATTAGTGTTTGGATTCCAATCTAAATTAATGTCGGACTCAAGAGAAACACTTAATCTACAATAAAATTATGAGAATTACCTAGCAGAATTAAGGGGAAAGTCACAATCGACTCAAGAGACAGCAAGGCGAAAGCTGATATTAATTTAAAAAAGATTTAAAAAGGAATATGACAAATATTGTGAAAAGATTGAATTGAAAACAGGGAAGAAAATATTACTTTTGGTGGAAATATATGTAGGGGAATATAAAAAAAAAAATTGGTTCCCAGTGTGTTTGCCCATACGTTATGTTGACTGTAGACGGTCTGTTCCTAACTATCAAGAAGGGTCGTAAAATGCGTCAGGTGCATGTGAAGAAATTAAAGACTATTCATTGAGACAGGTGGAATGAGACGCATGTTAGTTTGATCAATCCACAAGTTGTATTTGCTTTCATTTTTGAATTAAATAATTGCAAGTAGTAATGTAGACGGTAACTTAAATATATAAGCCTATGTAAAATGGTAAAAAATATTTGCTTTGTTTTTTTCACGATTAGAATCCAAAATTTAGCGAATGTAAAATTGATAATATGACTGTATATTTTAGGAACTTTAGTAGCATTAAATGATAGAGTTTATTCTATGGAGACATAATAAATCGCCGGGAATCTATTACGAATGTAGAGGGTCGCAGTAGTGTACAACATTTCATGGAGGATTGTTGTGTAAATTTAATTAAACAAAATTGGTAAAGTGACTATAATATCGAGACAATATGTACATGATGTAGATGCATTAGGTCAAATGACTGTCATTATGAATTGGACAATGTATTCACATATTGGAAGTGATG
>Ga0131853_10019395_pt1 | contig 12377 bp, 12 predicted proteins | sample TergutLab28metaG_FD_92764 | JGI IMG/M metagenome (GOLD analysis project Ga0131853, IMG submission 92764) | Labiotermes labralis P1 segment gut microbial communities from Petit-Saut dam, French Guiana - Lab288 P1 (version 2) (version 2) | ecosystem: Host-associated > Arthropoda: Insects >...
AATATAAACCAAAAGGACGAAGGAACATGGGACGACCGAGGAAGAGATGGAGGGACCAACTTCATCTTGAGGATCAAGGAACAGGAAACACGCCTAACCCTTCAGGAACATGATGATGATGATAATGATGACGACGATGATGATGAAAACGTAACTCATCACAAAAAAAGTCGCACTTCACGACTTATTTTACACGGATGCAAAATTTTTCAATTTGAATTCTGAGAGAAGAAAGGAGACAGAGGAAGATGTCTAAACCGTACGAGCGACAAAAGTTACATAATTGCGAGCTTCAACGTTTGTACTCTTCGTGTACAGTCTTTAGGGTAATCAAGTCAAGGACGAAGAGACGTACGCCACCAGAAGCACGTACGGTAGCAACAACAAATTCGTACAAAGTTTAGTCGCAAATAACACCACACGGAAAACTATACGTATAATTGTATGAGTGCATAAAACTGAAACATATCTTAGTGAATCCAGGCACGACGGTACGTCCTGGGAAAAGGTGGTCCAGGACCGGACCGCAATAATAAAGCCTTGTGTTTATGTATAAGTCATTTAATGACGTGTTCAAAAGTAAAGATAAAATTGTCCCTGTGCAGGCAATGCAGGTATTATGGGGAGCACAGCTTTATCTCCACCCATTTTTAACATCGACGCAGGATAGAAGTGAATGGTTAACATCAGACCCGGCCACTTTACTATCGGGAAAGCATACCGGTACCCATTCAACAGGAGGCTGGGTGGGCCTCAGAGCCGTGTGGACGCTTCGGAGAAGAGAAAAATAACTCATACTGTACAGGATCAAAATACGGGGTGTTTAAGGAAGAATGAATTGCATGGATGTAGCAGATACACATTGTGGCCTAATGTGAGACAAAGTTGTGGCACTTGCCTTGTGAAATACGTTGAGAAGCTTGCAAGGGCAACCTGTCTTGGGACAGACATTTGAAACAGGACTTCCAGAAAATGTAGTAAGAGAACTGTCTACCGGACAACGGTGTTAGGCGGACTTTCGTTTTGCACGGGCGCCGAAACGGGAAATCACTCCACCTACCGCATAACTATGTACTTCTCAAGACAGACTATACACAGTGACGCTTGAATATCTAAATGTAACAAGAGTAGAGCAATGTTGTTCCAGAACATGCCACGAAAGAAAATAGAAAGGTGGAATTGAGGCTCCACCATTTCTTTCTCAGCACTAGATGGAGGTGAGGGCTTAGTACTACGCCACGGCCGCTGCATTCGAGGGGAAAGAGCTCCCGGCACACCGTGTGGGCCACGGATCAGCCTGAACACTTTGCAGAAGAGAAAAATCTCTTGGCCCCGCCGGGAATCGAGTCACGATTCTTCAGTTGTCCAGCTTGCAGCCCACTCGATTCGCATTTTACTAGAAATGTGAATATACCGCAAGTCCAGCGTCCCAAATAATTCTGTTGGCATCGGAATTATCCCACGCGGAACTGCGAAAGTTGCAGTTACACAAACGATACAGAACAGGTTTTGTAGCTCACAAAAGGGCAGAAATTACAACAAACATTTATGACTCTTCCGGCAAAGTTTTGAGAGAATCCGTGACTTAACACTGCGGTAGCAATAGCCGAAGGTTGACACACTTGATTCAAAAGACAGCCATCGGAAACGATCCTGAACCAGTTCCGCAAACTTTTTTTCGTTAAGACACAACTTCGTGTTATCCTTCTAATCTCTCTGTCTTATTCGTCTTTTTTTTGACAAGATACTTAACTATTAAAACTCCTACTGTCACTGCCATCAAAGACACAAGACCCATCAGACCAACCTATCTCCATGTCTTCAATACGGTACAGGGACGCACCCAAGGGGGGGGGAGGGGGATGGGGTTCAGCCCGACAGAACCACACCCCCCCCTCCCCCAGCCGAAATCGAAATTAAAAAAAAACAGATTTTGTAGACACGATATCTAATGATACATGTGATTTACCCTTCAGCCGAAATCAGCCATTGAAATCGGCTGATGACTGGTACGTTGAAGTTTTGAAAAACAGCATGAAAAAAACTCAGGATGTCTCAGGTGAAGTTAAGAGAACCATGAAAGTTAGACTTTCCGACTTAAATTAGGTCAGTGAGGCATGGGACATGTACGACCCACCCCCACATAGCGCCGAGGTTAAAGAATGAGCACGGCTATATCTCTACGCCCCCTTTGGGTGTTCACGGCCTGTTCCGGGGTGAACTTTACTTCCCCCTCTCACACGACTGACTCGACAGCCCTTAAACATACGCCGCCTCATTACTGAGCTTTCGAGGTCACACTCAGACACACCACGCTCGGCAGGATTCCTCTGGACGAGTGATCAGCCTGTCGCAGACACCTCTACTCCATAACACACAACAATCACATGAAACAGACAACCACGCCCCCGGTGGGAGAGGTTGTAATTTGCCTTTACTTTTATGAATATAAATGCAGTTGCATAAACTTATGTTATAGTTATGTAGACACAGGTAATAACTGGCGTCGAACCCTTTCGGTCCCGATGCACCAAGGCCTTTAGACGGAACCTTTGTGCCCCACACTCTGATGCCAAGTCATAGGAGCTCTTTTCCTTTACTGAAGTTTCAAATTGGCCCCTCTGTAACAACCTCTCGGTCCAAGTGGAAGGGGCCCAGAAACCAAAGCTCCGCACTCACAACAAGCGTGGGCTGAGGTTTCTTCCTCTGCCTCACAACTCCTACATACATACATATTGGTCAGCACCATTAAGTAAAAATGTCTTCTCAGGGTGTTATGTCAAATAAAGAGGCCAGTAACGACTCTGGCTTGTGTCCTTTTAAAGATAATAGTCTGGTCTTTGCTGTTGGACTAAGGCCTGAAATCAGTTTCCGAGTCTGTCTCTGGGTACTGATAAGAACTAGCTTTCAGAGTTCTCAGTAAAGGATCCCTCCCTCCAAGTTCCCCTCACAGAGCTCCCACAGACAGAGACGCCGTTTACCGAGCACTCTTTTACTGTCTCTCCAAGTCCCCGGTTAACGAACCCTGCTGCAGGTCCCCCCCCCCCCAACGGGGCCCCTATGGAGAGAGCTGCCATTTTTCTGAGCCTTTTTTTTTTGCATATCTCTCGGATTCCCCAATAAGCAACGCCTCCTGATTAATCGAAACCTCACCTGGTCCCCCAACGAGGCCCCTACGGAGAAAGACGCCCGTTTCCACAGCCTTCTTTACATATCCTTCAGTGTGCCCAATAAAGCAACCCTCCCTCCCGGCCCTCGCACAGCCCACTTACAGAGAGACACCCCGTTTCCAGTCCTCTTTTGTTGTCCCTTGAAGTCCCCGGTAAACGAACCTCCTCTCCAGGTTCCCCATGTCACAGTTATACTTGACACGAGATTTTTACAACATAATTTTCAAAAGAAAACGCAAATTATACATAGCCCCCCCCCTACCCAAATGAAAAATTCTGGGTGCACTCCTTACGCGGTACCCAAACAATTCACGGTAACCCACAAACATCTCAACGTTTCTCTTTATGTTGACAACCAAACTTTACTTCTCATTGCAGCTTAGTGTTCGTGTCAGACACAAAAAACTACACCTGTGACGTAACAGTCACTGCAACTTCACTGTGGTCATCGAAGGCTGCTACTGATTTGATGTATTCACTCGGAAAGTCGGTCAGAATGCCGGATATAGGCCTAAAGCCCAACATTTTCTGTGGCTCTGTTCAGACCTCATTTCATATCCTTACTGAACATTTATGGCGCTCTCATGCTACACCAAGTGACCTACGCAGCTGAAACCGCGTCGTTATAAACCAAAGAATCAATTTAACAGGTTAACGCATATCGTTGTTACGACGGTTCATTTAATAATTCCTTATAATACAGTCGTATTCTCACTCTTGACCTCAGATTATTTAATAGTATAATTCTTCGGAACAGCCGACTTCGTACACATTGCTGCTATCTTCAAATTATACAGAACACATACACCGTTCTTGCACGCAGGCCGTCAAGTCATGCGGCTATTTATAGCAGAGCAGCACACAGCATTACTTGCACACTCTCGTCACTACATTCACATACCAATGCAGCGACGAACGTTTTTTCCACAGCTGATTATGCTGCCGGGTGTACAAAAGAGTTCTACAATTCACAGCAAAGGAGATTAAAATGGTTGTCCTCTTTCAGTTTCACATCAGCCTTCTACAGCTGATCGTTGCACTGGATATGACACAGGAAATGCAGTATTTCAGGTTAGCACACGAAAAATACAGGAAATGCAGTATTTCAGGTTAGCACACGAAAAATACTACTGTATCCCACAGCACGTCACAATAACTTATGTGACAGGGGCGCTACAAAAGCGACTGAGGTACGTCAAAACAACGTCTTCATTTCAGAAGTTTCACAAACGCATATCGTTACAGCATAACACAAGTTTTCTTATCACAATACTGCTCACATCTTAATCATCGCTGTATTAACAACTATATCAGACATAACAACACACCCTGAATAAATAATGTGAGCATATATGTAACTGTCTCAATATGATAGGCGCGTGCGAATACAAACAAAAAAGGGCCTTTAATAGGCTTCGTCATATCCGCCTGTCCCCACCTATCAGTGCGGCTCCCATTGGAGGTTTCTCGAACAATTTGATGCTGGGCACTTTTGCGACAATCTCCCAGGCAACTTCAAACGTGGTTAAAATCAGACTAAATTATCGGGCACACTGAGTGAAGATCTAGGCGCGTTTTATTGCTGCCTGCGACATAAATAGCCATCAAAGCAATAAGGCTGCGCGACATTCAGTATTTTTACATTACTGACAGTGCCTCGTGGCTCAATAATACACATAAAACGCAACGCACTGTCACGCTTCCATTTCAAAAATGGTTAGGCGAACGCGCCACATGACTTATCTTGTACTGCGATATCCACACTGAATCTATTTTTGCGTACTTTATCCCATCAATAATATTTACATTCTGATTATGTTCTGGAAACAATAAATACTTCACATTAAAACTATAAGAAAATGCACAGGAACTCCTGGTCTGTGGCACAGACAGCAATAACAGGCAAGTTATAAAACAGCGGCATAGATTTGATATTTGTGTGACCGTGCATCATTGATATAATAATATAAACAGCCGACTAGATGCAACGATGATAATTTTATTAACAATTTCAATAGCTCAACATGTTTCGGGCGAGAATTTCGCCCATCCTCAGGAGCACTAGACTGTGTTTACAGCTTGTGGTATAAAGCACCGACGATGCTGGTGACCAGGAAGAGGTGAGTTCCACCTCATCCTGGTCACCAGCAGGCAGCATCGTCGGTGCTTTATACCACAAGCTGTAAACACAGTCTAGTGCTCCTGAGGATGGGCGAAATTCTTGCCCGAAACATGTTGAGCTGATTGAAATTGATAAAATTATCATCATCGCATCTAGTCGGCTGTTTATATTATTGTAGCGGCATAGAATTCTGAAGTTACAGATTCCTGCTGCAGGTGGTTCGTAGTGCCTTACACCACACTGCCTTGCTTGTGGCTGCCATGATTTCGCTGCCAGCGATTGGCCACTCATCTAGCAAATTAAATTACGTACGTTAACAATGTACGGCCCGTGACAGACCTAATCTGCACTTACCACATGAACTCCTCATCAAATCATAAAAATGCTTCTTACCTGCAACAGAAAGAAACCGAATTATAATGAGACGTTCTGTACATGCAAACAATACTAGCAATTACCTACTGACGAATTTGCCGCAAAAAGAAGCGACGAAGAAATTGCCACAAGGCCAAGACATATGCAAGAAATTAGTGCAAGAATATGTAACTGCGGCATATTCGAAGGCATCAATAATGGTGACTGCTATGAATCCTCGAGCTCAGGTATTTATAGTCGTCTTCATGTTTGCACCGTGCATCAACAACGCACGGTGCAAACATTTTATTATCCAACTAATGCACAGTATATAATATGTAGATAAAATTAAACTTATAAAATATTTAAAAGTGCTCCAACGTGTTTCGGATCACAGATGATCCATCATCAGGGAGCCTTGTACAGCGCTTGGCTAAAAATTACAAGAATGATTCTATCGTGTCCGTTGACATGGAAAAGGTCGGTGTTATGGCAGCATACTGTGACTCGTTGTGCGTGGGTGTAGTTCACTGTATATGAAGACACTCATATACACTTATATGTATAGAGTGCCTTCATATACAGTGAACTACACGCATGCACAACAGGTCAGAATATGCTGCCATAACACCGACCTTGTCCATGTCAACGGACACGAAAGAATCATTCTTGTAATTTTTAGCCAAGCACTGTACAAGGCTACCTGGTGATGGATCTTCTGTTATCCGAAACATGTTGGAGCACTTTTAAATATTTTATAATTTTAATTGTGTTCACATTTTATGTATTGTGCATTAGTTGGATAATAAAGTGTTTAATTATAGTCGCACTTGCCACTATTATTTGTCAACTTTTAAACTGAAAGTTCATCCTGTTAACAGACCACGAAGGTCCAGAATGGGAGAATAGGTATAGCTCTACTCTTTCTTTAACCTTGGCGCTAGATGCGGGTAGGTAGTCAACGTCACGCCCCGGCCGCTTAACCCCGGGAATAACCCGGTACCCAATGTACAGACGGCTGTATGGGCCCAAGGCCGGTGAGGACGGGACGGAAAATCTCGTCCCGACCGGGATTCGATCCCCGGGCCGTCCATAGCGTAGAGAGTCGCTGTACCAACTGAGCTATTCCGGCCCACTTTTGTCTACTTCTACGTGCAAGTGGTCGTTGACTATTTTAAGACTCTGTCTCAGCGTTTAACTGATTTCAGATCAAAAGCGGTTACCACAGAAACATCGGTTAGGTTACGGACGGTAGCTGTCCGTTACAATTTCAAAGTAGTGAGTCCGAATGCAACATAACTGACTGTCACTAAATACGGTGAAGAAAAACAACCACAGAACTTGTTACACAACAGAAAAGAATTTACTTTTGAAATTCGCGAACGAAATAGCAATGCTGCGCAACACGATCCTGACAAGCGAAGTCATTCAATCAAGAAATTGCCTGCCTTTTTATAAAACTTATCATGAGCCAGATACATTCACTCCATATCCTCAAATTCTATTTCATGACGACCGTTTGATTGTTAACCTTCAATCTTTGCCTAGGCCCCCCAGGTGGCATCTTACTTTCAGACTTCCCACCTGAAACGCTGCAGGCATTTCTCATGGCAACATCTAAACCGCTTACTCCAGCCCTCTCATCCTCCCTAATTAAACCATCCTGACGATGTCTGACGAACCGCAGACCTCCCCCCCCCCCCCAAAAAAAAAATAATTGCGCCATAGTCTCCAGACTCCGATGACTATTTGTTGTCTGGAATAAAACACGGTCAGTTGAAATAAAAGGTATTTATTTCAACACAACGTACGAAGTTGGCTGTAATCATCATACTACGATTTACATTTACTATGACAGTGACGGTGGCCACGCTGTCTCGCAATGATCGAACGCTACAGTGACAATTTCAGATTTCACTCGCGGAAAGAAGGAAGTCTCTACTCTCGTTTTTCAGCGCCGTTATGTATATATTCTCCAGGCAACCAACTGTATGTAATATCCAACAGTTTGAAGCAAATATTAAACTCCATGCCACTACTTCCAGAATCTTTCAGACATCGAAATCCATTACTATAAAAATCTCTGCGAGGGTCAGGGGTACACAGCAATACCCTGTTATCGAAAACGAAGTTACAATGAAATAAGCAGAATGACGAAAAAGAAATACAGGCGCACAAGCTGTATAACTTCTTCGTCGACGCACATTCTGAACACTTCGCGGGCTCCAATCTGTCATATCGTATCCCTAAGGCTTGTGTCTACCAGTGACGGGTGCTGGGACCATGTGTCTCGCGTGGGAGTGTCAGTTACGGTACTTAAGGTCACGGGTTCGAAGACCGTGCAGGGTGTGTCATTCAATCATGAATTTCTCGCCTCCGCTTACTCAAGGCTTCATGGATTATGTTTCTTAAATAACCAGTCTGGCTGACTTATCGCCGCATAAAACACACTCACGCCCTGCCGCAAACAGGTGTGTAACGGGCGTAATCACGAGACAAGCTCAAGGCCTGCACGCAGGATTTCATTTCGACCGTACAAGTTTCTTGGCTTGCAGTAATTGACTTCATAGCATGCTCATAAAAAGTTTTTTTTTTTTCGCATTCATCATAAACAGTTTGATCATACAACCACTCTGGGTTCGAATCCCAGAAAGCCTTCCAACCAAAGTTGTTAATTGTGTTGTTCTATGTATTGTTTGTGTGTAAAGGTGTACTGTGCTACTGCCACCAGGAGACAACCCAATTGCAGTTAACAAATATATCAATATCAGTATCAATACAAGACGTTTGTCTAAGTAACAGTCAAGTGGCAATAAAGAGACAGCACACATTTCAATGTATTCAGCGTCATGCCGTGCAGACGCATTTAACTTCCACATTAGATGGATGAAGCCTACAGCCATTTTGGTGAATCAGTGACGAGCTTCAAACAAGATGGCGTACCTTGTTCTAGATGCCTCAAATTATCCCCCATCCCTTCCCTCATGGTGCAACAGTTCCTAGTGAGCCAGGGCATCCTCATGATCGAGGCTTCGCTATCACACTTAGACACATCACACTCGCTAGGACTCCTCTGGACGAGTGATCAGCCCGAGGGACGAAATACAACACTCACAAGACACAGACATCTATGCGCCTGGGGGGATTCGAACCCGTCATCCCAGCAAGTGAGCAGCCGCAGACCCACGGCTTAGACCGTGCGGCCATTGCAATCGGCCCTCATATTGTTACAGTGATTACACAAAAACGAAATGGGTATGGCATATAAACTGGACGGCATATGAGAAATGTGTTAATTTGTTATCACCAAATGCTATGATAAGCCTAATCAAATCAAGGAGGACAAGCTGCAAGTAGAGTGTAGGAAACCTACGAGAGATGAGAAATGCATTCTGAGTTTTAATCGGAAAACCAGAAAAGAGTCAACATGACAGACCTAGACGTAGATGGGAGGACAATATTAAAATATATTTACGCGATGGATGTGAAGGTGTGGCGTGGGTTCAACTGGCTCAGAATAGGGTACAGTAATGGAAACGAAGTTCTGGCTTCCAAAAAAGGAGACAGCTTTTTTTTTAGAGGCTAAACAATTAGCAACTCCTCTAATAACAACAGGGTAGGCGAAGGATTTCAAAAACCTACCAGAAGAGAATTAGGTGCGTGCATGTGCTGTTCCTATCAGAACCTCACCTCCACCATAACGCCTAACATATTCAAAATACGTTTGATAGGCATAAAAGAGACCTGCAAACAAACTATTTACATTATACATTCTCTCTCGCAAGGCCAAGCACCAAACAAAATAATCTGGTAACTTCTGTCGTTCGAAAACACCCTAAAGAGAAAACAATCTCGCTGTACTGCTTAAAGAACTAGACTTAAAACACTTCATGAACACGAAAGTAGGTCAGGGTTGCCACGCAGGTACACAGCGAAATAATGCTTTCGACTACACGAACAGTTAACATTCGTGACTAAGCATGAAAAAATTATGGAGAATGATGATTGTATAAGTTTACTACACAAACAGAATCGTAACCAGTCTGCAGACTGTTACATCATTGCGGCAATTGTATATACGATAAGGTAAACGAATTGGATGGGTTATGGTGGGGTGAAATATGATGTGTCCCATTCATTGTAAGGCTCTCCTGGTTTGTGTGCACCTTCCTAATGGTAGGTTTTCACACTTTTTATAGGCCAAGAAGACCCTTAGGGTGAGTAGAGGCATAGCTCTACTCTTTCTAGGACCTCGGCACTCTAGATGGGGTTGCGGGGTCAACTCCACGCCCCGGCCGCCTCTACCCCCGGGTAAGACCCGGTACCCATTGTACACGAGGCTGGGTGGGCCCCAGGGCCGGTCTGGACGGACGGAATATCTCGCCCCAACCGGGATTCTATCCCGGACCGTCCAGCCCGTAGTCAGTCGCTATACCGACTGAGCTACCCGGCCCGCACCTTCCTAATGGCATATTCTAAAGCAGGGGTTCTTAAGCTTTTTGTGCCATGGACCCCTGTAGACAGTCTGGTGAAACCTACGGAACCCTTCTCAGAAATAAATGTATTTAAATGCATAAAATAAAGTAAAATAAAATACATAGAATCCGTATCTATTTAGTACGATCTATATTATAGATTATATTACAAAAGAAACCAATTATGCTCAAATAAAGTTTTCAAAATATTAAAAAATAACAACTACATAATACAGCAATATATGTGGTGCTTTATTAATAAATGAACTCAATAAAAAAACAATAAATAAATTTAACAGAGAGGCAAGTTTAAATGAAATTTAATTTTTTTAACAAAGAAATTTCAGTGTGAAGACAAACCTATTCTGGTTTCCTTTCTGGGGCTATAATTATTTGATAATGAGATTTAAAGTTGTTAATGAATATTTTTGGAGTGTAGAGGCCAAAAATTACTGTCTTGCCGACATCAATTAAAGAAGGAAAAGCTACATTTCAGTTACAGGTTCGTGCAAATGAAGTTGTAATCCCCCCCCCTTTATCCAAGTTCACGGACCCTCTGCAACCTATCCTCGGACTGTACGTTAAGAACGACTGCTCTAAGGCAAAGCTGAAAAGCAATGGCGTTAAAGCATCTCCTTGTTGCAGACCACTTTTAAGAGGAAACGTATCAGACAAATGTTTGCTTACCCGGATTTAATACAGGTTTCGTTGAAACACATTTTTCTTCATTATGACACGACTGCACGAAACACAGCATGCATTTTGCAACAATCAGATCTGAGCTCTGGTGAACAGGGAAGTAAGAAGGTATTACAGAAAGTACGACACTTTATGGATGAATTGAGGACATTATTAAACTTAATACAGTTATTTAAGTAGGAAATGTAACACTAACGACCTTAGTGCAAGTTCATTTCTCCGGTGTTATTACGAAGCACTTTCTCGTGGCAGGCAGCTTGGCTTTGGTAAGTGTTGTCTTCACTTTGTAACACAGATGGAAGTCATGCTGTGTATCGAGTGCACACGGGACAGAGTAGCCAGTGTAGTGACTAAGATTAGGGCCTAGACAACCGAGGAATCGTAGTTCGAGTCCCGGCAAGAGAATTTCCCTCCAAAGGGTCATGATCTGATCTGCGGCCCAACCGGCCTCCTCTTCCTCCATCTGCCGTCATGGCGCGAATAGCGACAACTTTTATCTTCACTTCCGAATACATGCCCCCAGCACCCTATTCCCGATAACTCCTGGCCTACCTTCTTCTCTTAATGTGTTTACCAAGTTTCACACCCATATAAGACAGTACGCAAAAATAAAGTGCTGTATATTTTTGGACAGAAAAAATGGGTAAAAAAACATTCTTTACCGAGTGGTAGCAAGCATTCACTGAATTTAATCTGCTCTTAATTTCTTCGGGCACGCAATTTTGATCTGTTAATGTCTCTTGAACTAAGCCACATTTTCAAAGGATCTGAAGGATATATTTGTGATTTTGCCCCGCATTATTTTCAGAAGACATTAAGATATATTTAGTTTTCTCATTTACTTCTAGCTCAACTTACTCAACCTCTAAGGGGAAAAAGGTAATCAGTTTTATTGGAAAACAGAGTATGCACCGCGCAGCATAACATATGCTATTTCGGTTATGCGATCAAATCACTGAATGCTGCGTACGACAAAATTCACAGTTTGTACTGAGAGACATACAAAACATACAAATACACTGTGGACAGAACGTAGAATTTATGAATTTTACAACTGGCGGTATACAGAGTAAACGCGAGGCTTTAAAAGATTAACACTGAGTAATACAGCGAACGATTTCCTTTATACTATGCATGTGGCAGCCTATGAGATGCCACTTGTTTTAAAAAGCAAAACAAGGACTATTTTGTATTCAGAAAATGTAAAAGGTGAAGCAGTCCCGTTACAGGCCTGGAGTGGCCCAGAGGATACCAGGAAGTTAAGGTACCCAGATTTCATGACAACGGCACAGGATGGTAGTAAGGTTGTCAGCCTTATGCACCGGCCGCCTTTACCCCCAGGAAATGCTTCTGGTACTCATTTCTGTTAGAGGCTGACTCGACCCCAGGGCCAATTCCAATGACACCAGCTGAGATCGAACCAGCGACCTTCCGATTTGTAGCACAGCACCTTAACCACTGTGCCTCCGCGGTCCCCATTCAGCAAATGTAAAGGTAAAGGTAAAGCAGTCCCGTTACAGGCCTGGAGTGGCCCACAGGGTTCCAGGAGGTTAAGGT
>Ga0131853_10019396_pt1 | contig 12377 bp, 7 predicted proteins | sample TergutLab28metaG_FD_92764 | JGI IMG/M metagenome (GOLD analysis project Ga0131853, IMG submission 92764) | Labiotermes labralis P1 segment gut microbial communities from Petit-Saut dam, French Guiana - Lab288 P1 (version 2) (version 2) | ecosystem: Host-associated > Arthropoda: Insects >...
GAACTCGAATTACTGCCGCAGTTGCAAAAGTGACGCCAGAGATGCTACGTAGCGTGTGGCAAGAGACTGACTACAGGTGGGACGTCTGCCGCATTACCAATGGAAGTCACATTGAACCATAACAATCCGAGGTAAAACTCGGCGTGTTTTGCTACATTTTGACAGTTCAAAACGTTGTGTATGTCCTCTGTATAAATTTCTATACGCTTTCAAAGTTGTAAAGCTCTTTTTGAAACACCCTGTATAATGCAGATCATATCGGTATTCAAATGTTTAATATTTACTCCTGCACCAATTAAATATTTTAAATTGCAAACTGCGGGTCGTATTCTTCAAGCGCGTGACTCGAAAAACTTACAAGTGCATTAATCCGAATAATAAAACAATGTAGCGATTTGGGTTCACGTTTCGTAAATTATCGTTTTGCAATTAAGATCCGTTACACGTAAAGAAGCCCCACTGCTTGAGCATCGCGTCATTCAGACGTACTGGAGAGATTAGATGAATCTCCTCGCTTTCTCAACGTCGCACTATCTTCAGGATCCAGCCGCTCTTACTGGAGCGCTGGCTGCAGTCTGCACATAGCGACGAACAGAAAAATTCCTAGTGTCACTAAAACAAAGTCTTTTTTTTTTATGTTTTGCTGACCGTGCATCTCAGTATAATCTTAGTAATTAACCAACTTAAGGCACAAATTATTGTTTTATAATAAGTTTATTATATGCCTGTACATGTTTCGAGCACTATGTGCTCATCATCAGGAGGTGAAAATTGTATTACACAGCATCTGGTATCATCACACCTGTAAGTGGCCGTCAGGTGCACAGGTTGAGAGAGGACTGGTTGAACCAGTTTAATTTTAATTACTGCTAGGTCAGTAACATCTGCACAAAGTTTCATGTTTATTTTGCCTCATAAATCCGCCCAATTATCCACCCCTGCCTTCTGCACTTCCACGCCTGTAACCCACCACCCATGTCAAATCAACTGGAATAAGGCTTCCTTTCACTCGTTAGTATTCAAACCACCGAACATTTCAACTCTGACGCGTCCGACTGGAATGGTGTTCCGCCTGCTCGGTAACGAGGAAGTCCGGACTTTAATCCCCGATATGTCCATTAGCTGGTGCAGGGATCAACAACCACATGCCGGCGGGCAACTTGGGGTCCCCGAAAGTGAGTGGTGATTTCCGTTCTACATACGAACCGAATTTCCGTACAGTACCGAGGAATTCAAAATTTTACAGTTCTAACGACCCACCCAGACTCTTATTCAACGCGCATCAGGGGCCCTTTGTCGGGTGGCAGGGAGGCCGGAACGTGTGGCTGACCACAACGTCATCTAACGATCACGATGTGCACAAGGACACGCCTACCTTTACCTTACGACTTTTTCGTCAGAAAGTATGTGCCGAAACACGTTGTAGTTTGTCTTTATGCGACAATACGTGGAGCAAAGCCGTTCGTACTCTCATTGTTTTGATTCACAACTCTTCCTGCGGTAACTTCAAACGTTGCCAACTACAATAACACGCTTCACCCAACTGCGGTCACCCGGAACACGCCGGCGATTCCTGCTTACTTATTACGAAACTGCAGTGACATAAAAATGATGTGCAGAACTGCCAGTCGGCTGTGTGAGCATACAATTACATTTCATAAATATAATGGGCCTTGTCTTATAAAACGTTCTTAATATCAACCATCTGTGTAACAACATAAAAAATACACTTTAGATTCGCAGTTGATATATCGTGATCTAACAAGCAAACAACGAACAGCAAGTGCTCATAGCATAGTATAGAACGCCTTATCAGTAAATTTCATATAGCCATTTATTCAATGACACTGCCAGCAGCCAAAAAGTGGAGTGATCAGTGAATGAGCTGGAGGAGGTCGCTGTACATATGCAGGCAATATGCCGGTATCTCCCTAGACGTGATGAGAACTATAAAAATACTGTAAGGATGTTCTTTCTTATAATAAAACCAACCAGATGCACTAATTTCTCAAATTTATTTTTGGAATAAAATTCTACATGTTTCGGACAGTTCCTCTGTCCATCGCCAGGCGTTTCGCGTTGTACACACAGCAATGGTATATGTCATACAGGTTTGCTGACGTATACCATTGCTGTGCGTACAGTGAAAAAGTCTGATGACGGACAGAGGAGTTGTCCGAAACATGTAGAGTTATATTCCAAAAATAAATTTGAGAAAACAGTGCATCTGGTTGGCTTTATTGTACGAATTTATTACGATGCGCGGTCACCTGAACGTCAAACTCTCAGGATGGTCGGTGTCTCGGCCGAGATACGACCCTGACACACTCCCCCCAATACAAGTCAAAAGCACCACTTGAACCAATCAGCTCTTTGTCGAAGGGGGAGGATTTACACAAAAAATAGCCGTGAGAAGCTATGACTCGGGACTAAATGATAGCAAAGCACTGCCCACTGCGATCTGCTTTTAACTTCTGTCGTACTTCTGATGGCGTCGACATTGAACACAATCGTAATAACAAAAATAAACCGAGCTGAACAGGCACTGTTTTAGGAACTGTGTTGTCAGATATGGACTAGTTTTGCAGCGACATTAGTACATGGAAGGAATATTCAAACAAATTTTTTTTTAAAAGAAGCCATTCACGGCACTACCAAGGACACGCTGCACTGCGCGCATAGCTCGAGTGCCTTCCTGTGTGTCTAAATCTTAGTGCCTTTACACAACAAAATTTAAACGGGGGCCAACCGTCAACAAAACGGTCATGTCTGTAGCGCCTGAAGCTGAGCGGTTCCGTTTCTCATTCGTACGATACTGAGAGGATAATTATGAATGATAAAATGAGAAAGTGACAGTCTGAACAGTAACCAAGATTTTCTGGGCCCAGAAAAGGGACTGTATTGCCCCCCCACCCCCCCTCGCCCTGGCTAAAAATGATACATTATTTCATTCGAGAACACACAGGTTGTGTTGTGACGTTCACTTTAAAATAAGAGCTACAATTATACACCAGTACTTCCCAGCATTTTATATCATACAGTCCACAGAGTTCTTCAGAAGTAACTGGCAATTTTAATAGTAAATCATTTATTCCTGAAAAAGAAAAGTTCTGTGCATTTTGTGGCATACAAAGTGTAAGGGATTCGCTCGTTCGGAAGCTATGCATTCTTTCACACGTTCTGTGAAATTTTGTTATGACACTGCGTTTTAGATTTAAGGAAGAAACTGGTAAAACGCTACATTTGTAGGACAGCTATGTATGGTACTGACACTTGAACACTTCGGAAAGTAGATCAAAATACCTGGGAAATTTTGAAAAGTGGCACAGAAGAAGGATGAAGAATATCCGTTGGGCCGATCGTGTGAAAACTGAAGAAGTATTACAGAGGGTCACGAAGGAAATATCTTACATACGTACCATAAAAAGAGATAAGACTAGCAGGATTTGTCACATCTGGCTTAGAAACTGTCTTCTAAAACACGTTACTGCAGGAAAGGTAGAAGGATGGTTACAAGTGAAAGGAAGACGAGGAAGAAGACGTAAGCAGTTACTTGATGACCTTAAGGAAACGAAATTATACCGAAAATGGAAATAGAAAGCAATGGATCCCACTCTGTGGAAAGCTCGCTTTTGAAGAGGCTATGGAGCTGTCGTGAGACAGATTACGGGATTAACAGCGTTTTTGGGCGCTGCCACATTTGTGAGGACATTGGGAGTAAAAGTGATGTTGGCCCTGTCCGCAACATAAAGCCCTAAGGGAGGATCAGAGGCATAGCTAGATTCATTCTAACCTCGGCGCTACGTGGAGGTTAGTAGTCGACTTCACTCCCCGACCCACTTTACCCGCGAGAAAGAACCAATTGAATAAGAGGCCGCATGGGCCGCACAGCCGGGCTGGACGTTTTACAGAAGACAGAAATCACTTGTTCTTGACGGGATTCGAACCCCGGGCGGTCCAGCCCGCAGCCTATTCATTACACCGGCTACGCCAAAACCTCACACAGAATAACACGTCTTCAGGCCCCGATCTGAATCAGTTACGTCATGCCCACAATACAACACTACTCAAGAAAACGCCGAGTAATGAATACTGTGCCGTTGAACACATCAAACCGAAAACAACGCCTTTGCATTAGATGGGGCTCAGACGCTACGCTCCCAGACTCCAGCTGCATGTCGTGACGGACAGAAAAATTCTTGACCCTCCCTGGAACAAAACCTCGGCCGGCCAGCCAATAGCCAGTAGTTTACTGAAACAGCCAGGCTCATTTTGCAGTACTATAGTATCGTCCCTTAGTCAATATTCATTTGTACCAATTATAGAAAAACCATGAGCTGTAATATGTTACCATTCAAAGAATAAGCAGTCTCAGACTACTAGAGGCGGTCCACCAGCTTGGGGTTTGACGGATAGCTAATAACCTCTTATTGTACGGACCTAGAATGCTCAGAAAGTGTACGCAGGGCCACCGGATTTGGTCTTGTGGCGAGCTTTTGTGAACACGTTAATGAACTTACAGAATCCGGAGAAGGCGGTGATTTTTTTAACCAACCACAGCGTTATTACTTTCTCAAGAATTACCACGATTCGTAGAGTTACTGTACATACAAAACGGTTCATGAAGCACTTGCTGTAAATAATTGGGGCTGTCACGCGAAAACAAACTTTGCTACACGCAACACAGAGGCAAATAGTTTTCGCGTCACGCCATTATTTCACGTGCTCAAAAGTGTTACAGTTAACCAGTTACGTTATACGCACGACAGGGAAATGAAACAGCCTCGGTATCATTTTATTTTGACTGAACCGCCTTAAGAGGCTTCTACTCTTATAAGCGCATCCGTACGGTTGTGGCTCCAGTAATGATCTTGTACGTCCAGACTTCTGCCAGCGTGGATAGGGTGAAAGTAGAAATTAACACTGTTTTAGAAGTAAGACACCAGTGGACAGCAATTCCACTTTACTCCCGACAAGAAGGTCTTAGTGAAGAAAGCCTTAAGAGAAAACATGAAGCTAAACGTGATGGGAACGTGTGACCTGGGTAAAGGTCTTGTATTTGCAGACAAAGTTTCTGCAGCCTAAAGTGCACTATTCGTCACGGCATTCGACTGTTCTCAAAACCGATTACCTGTGCTTGGAACGCCAGTGCCACAATACGACCAGGACTCTATTCTGTGGATACAGTCAACAGTGAAGCAGCAGGAACAAATCTTGGATTATAAAATTATCAGTCGTTCTCAAACCAATACAAGCGTCACTCACCTTCCTGATGGACACCCTCAGAACACAAGGATCCAGTATCCCGGTAGAGGCATTGGCGCTCATCTTGCAGACAAACTCGAATTTGGCACCCCACCGAACCGTGTGGTCCTGGACTTCTTCCCTGTATGACAGAAGTTGTCAGTCAGAACGTAATAACGTGCTCTGAGAGAAGTAACGATGAGCAACAAGCATGACACCCATCAGATACATACACAGTCTGAAAAAACACGCAACGCATTTCTCATGACAGGCACACTTTAATACAATACACAAACACAAACACACACACACACACACACACTTACACGTACATATATACATATGAAATAGACTTTCTTGTTGAACACTGTCCACTGTTCCAGATAAGCCTATAAATTACTTGAGTTATCAAGCTGGCTACCATCATGCCACAGACAGCAACTTCGTGAAGCCTATCACGTGATATCAAATCTTTCTTGAGAAACCGACAGTTTATGCCGGTCAATAAATTTCTCACACTTCTTGGAACTTGGCTCGTTACTGTGTTAACACAGGCCCACCAATGAACACGATTCGGAGCCAGATGAATCCAATCTACATAAACGTTCTTGAAAATCTATCTTACTTGTATCCTTATGTTAAAATTTGTACGTACTTATGCATATACGTATCATATCACCCACAAAAAAGGCAAAGCCCCACTCTTTCTTTAACCTCGGCGCTAGATGGGTGCGTGGGTGGTAAAGGCCACGCCCCAGCCGCTTTACCCGCGGGAGACAAGCCGGTACCGGCTGCACAGGACGCTGGGTAGGCCCCAGGGCCGATTTTGACCGGGTGCGGGAAACCAGTGCAGACTGATAAATAAGCAAGAACTTACATGTGATTTCCTATAATAAAACCAACCAGATGCACTAATTTTTTTAATTTATGTTTGGAATAAAACTCTACATGTTTCGGACAGTTCCTCTGTCCATCATGAGTTTTTCACTGTACACACAGCAATGGTACATGTCATACTGGTAGAGTTTTATTCCAAAAATAAATTTGAGAATTTAGTGCATCTAGTTGGTTTTATTATAAGAATTTATCTCGACGCACGATCACCTGAACGTCAAATATAACATATCACCTCGTAAACATAAAGATTTCACAGCAATATCCAATGACTGAACGCTTACGTTTCTTACTCGGACGAATGCCACAATACTGCAGTAATATTTCACATTATACTACAGGAGGGTCTGCTTAAATCAACGGAGATTTGAAAATACTAAAGCCGGCATCGTATGTGTTACAGGCTAACATGTTCGGGAAAAAAAAGGCAGTCCTTGCTTTAAAAAACCGTGACCAGGCCCACAACTTAGAATTCCTCCTGCTTCGACCGAAAGAGTTAACTTTTAAGGGGCTTTTTTTAAACAGTGAACGAGTATGAATATATGTTGAGGCAGTAACATCCTTCCTAATCCAGAGGAACTAGAAAAAGTTTTTTTTTAATTCAATGCCTATCACCCCGTTGTGTTAATCCGCAACCAAGAACGATTTAAATACCGTCAAACACATCTAACATATATTATAAAAGCTACTTATTGTGACAAAATTTTGCGACATGATTCGATTACCTACAGGCCATTAATATAAAACAAAAGTACTGTACACAACTGCACGCACGTTGCATCACGTATTAATTTGGCTGTACAACTGAGATCTCAGTTATTAATACCATGTAATACAGCTCTATACAATACTTGTATGACTTTTAAATTAATGGCCTGAAGATGACCGAATTAGGTCGCAACATTTTGCCAAAATAAATTAGCCTATATAAAATACATTTGGAGTGTTCGACGGTATTTAAACCTTTCTTTGTTGGAAACACGCCGTGGCGCAGTTGGTTGAATCACTGCGCTACAAGCCGGAAGGTCGCGGGTTCGATTCCCGATGGTGTCATTGGAATTTTTCATTCACATAATCCTTCCGGCCGAACTATGGCCCTGGGGTCGACTCAGCCTCTAACAGAAATAAGTACCAGGAATATTTCCTGGGAGGTAAAGGCGGCCGGTGCGTAAGGCTAACAAGCATACCACCTTCATGGGCCGACTGTCTTGAAATATGGGAGCCTCAACCTCCTGGAACCCCCAGGGTCTGTCCAGGCCTGTAATGGGATTGCTTTACCTTTGTTGAAAACGATGTCTCACTACCTAATGTTTATAACTGGCTCGATAGAACATATCGATAAAGCAATTTTATGGCCAAAAAGTAATTATGTCAACCGTACCGTTAAAGTTCAACTTCTTGACATTCATGAAAGCCAGATTATAAAACAGTATTAAACGTACATTCTACAGAACGCAAAGATAAAAAAAGGGACATCTTCCAGCAGAGCAATTCATATTCGACATTTCCCGTTTATTTCCCGGTACGATAATCCCTCGACAAAACCCAATTACAAGCACCTGTGGTCTTCCAGTTACATCCAATTTGCCAATCGCGGTACACTGTTTTATGTATACGTGTTTTTCTTTATTTATATACACAGCGGGGGAAAAATAGCTACACGTTAGGGCAGAGCGGTAATAAAACCCGTTGACCAGTTTTCTAGTTTCCAGTATATTCATGATATAACACTTTCACAGGCTACACTCGTTTCACGTCTGTTATTTGGCCAAACAACTTTTGTTTAATGAAGGAACCGACAACGTAATCAGTTTCCGATCAGTAAACTATTAAAAGCGACCGCGATTCGTCTAGCCGCCATTTCCCAAAATATACTAGTCGCGGCGTTTTAGTAGCACCGCAAACGGCAAAGGTCTGTTGCACTATCGAGGTGACTAACGTCATTCAACAGTACGCCGTGATCTGAAGCAGTAACTATCGCTGAAAACGCTATAAATTATCATGTGCATATATGCACAGAGTTTGCTGGAGCAACGCAATGATATGGTCGATAATTCAGAACAAATTATATGCACAGCCTCATCTATTAATGAAAAATCTGGAGAGGCTCCATCTGCCACCGCCACTGCATTAACAAAGCAATTTAAGCAGAACAGTAACAATGGTAGCCATCCTTACATTGTTCGAGGGCCCGGTAGCTCAGTCGGTATAGCGACTGAGCTACTGGTTGGACGGTCCGGGATCGAATCTCGGTGGAGACAAGATTTTTCCGCCCGTCCAGACTGGCCCTGGGGCCCACCCAGCCTCCTGTACAATGGGTACCGGGTCTTTCCCAGGGGTAAAGTGCTGCCGGGGCGTGCTGCTGACCACTCACACCACCTTCTAGTGCCGCGGTCATGGAAGAGTAGAGCTACACCTCTACACACCCTCTGGGCCACAATGGGCCTGTAACGGTATCACTTTACTTTTATGTAATGTAATGTAATGTAATTTATTTGCTTTTTATAAATCCAAATTAGGATACAATCCTGTGGATATAGACACTGCCACATACATACAAACATAATATACATAGTGTTGGAAGAATCTTAGCTATAAATAAAGTACAATAATAAAACACCTAAAACCAATTGTCAATTCAATTTTCAATGGAATATCTCTGATAATTAAAATATTCATTACTATTTTAAAAGGAATTTATGAGTAAAAACCTCTTTAAAGAATTCCGAAACGGTACTGTCTCATTGGCTAAGTCCTTGATATTGTGAGAAAGGTTGTTAAAAATTTTAATTGCTGAGTAGTACACTGCCTTTTGGAACTTTGTTAGATTAGCTGTGGGTGGATGTAAGTTGGTTTTAAATCTTGTGTGAATACTGTGGATCTGATTATTTGTATACAATAAATGTTTGTTTTTTATAACAAATATTGATATTGAGAAGATATATTGAGAATATAAGGGTAGTATTTCTCATTTTTTGAACAGTTCCCTACATGAATCTCTCATTCTTGAATGTGTGATGATTCTAATCATCCCTTTTTGAATTTTGAAAATCTTATCACAATATGGTTGATTTCCCCCCAAAATTATCACGTAACTCATAATTGAATGTATGCATGCAAAATAGGCCATTCTTAAAGTTTCTGGAGACATTATAGCTTGTATCGTTCGAATTACAAAACATGCTGTATTCAATTTGGACATCGTTTGGTCTATATGAGCCTTCCATGATAGGGAGTCATCAATGATCAAACCCAAAAATTTTGTATTTGATGAGCTTTTGATGTAATTGCCTTGGTAGTTAAGTTTCAAATCATAATCCCAGCTATTTTTTATATTAAAATGTACGTAATGTGTTTTATTGTAATTGAATATTAATTGGTTTACTTTAAACCAATTATTAATATCCCCAAATATGTTATCTATTTTTGATTCAAAATTTTCCAAATTTTGACTAGTTACTATTATACTGGTATAGTCTCCATACAAAAGGATTTTGGTTCCAATGGATGCTAAATTTGGCAAGTCATTTATATAGATTAAAAAAAATGGGTCCCAAAATTGATCGCTGTGGTACCCCCTGTTTTATTTTCTCCCAGGCGGATTCAATACCATTATTATGACTGACAATTACTTTCTGATATCTTCCATCTAAATAAGATTTTACTAAATTGTAAAATTTTCCTGATACTCCATAGAATTTTATTTTCTCTAATAGCACAGCATGATTAATACAGTCAAATGCTTTATGGAGGTCACAAAATATTCCTCTCACCATCTGTTTGTTGTGCAATGCTGTCAGTATTTCATTTAGTAATATATAAGCATTTTCCTTCTATCCTTCTATTGTTCATTCCGCGCATTATCGATAACTATTTCACGACACTAAACCAACAAAATGCACACTGTTCCTCAGATATTTATATTACAATATCACACTTAACGTTCATACATGTGTTCATTCCACATGGGACCAACATCAGGGAACACAAAGTAATACAGCACAGAACCAAATCAGTCACTTCTGTACACAGCTGAAGTGGTGTAAGAGAGTTCAATGTTTACACTGTAGTAATTTCTTTGTACTGTAGTTGTAGACATGTGATGGATCTTGACACACAGTACCTTGGAAGCAACCTACGCACTTAAAAAGTCAGCACAGCCTGTGCTGACTTTCTTTAAGTACGTAAACAGTACTGTAGATTTAGACCAGTTTAAACTGGCCTAGGTTAGCGTCCGGTAAGTCTTTTGCGACGACGGTACTGAAACTTTAAGTGCAATAAAATTCGGAACGTTTCATGACCGTCAGTGTATAACGGCTTCTCAAAAATAAAAAAAAATCTTTGCCATGGAGTTTTCTGTAAGTAAGTAAATGCAGTACTAACAATGTAAATAAACTTAGAAACATGCTGGCACATCTGTGACACTGTAAATAACTGAAGAGCCCTGTAAAATAGTTCCCTACCAATTATCGTGCCCTTTTACTTTTTTCATGTCCTAAACATAGTTGCGCGCTGCTGCGGACCGGATACATCTAAACCACATACTTTATACGCGATATTTATAGAATGCTCCCCATTCATTGCATTGCACCAACAAGACACACCACGGCTCAAACTCACGTGATAAAACACTATCAAAAAAACGAAGCACAGAACATAAATATATGGAAACAGGAAGTGACACGACACAGATGAAATGTACGACAAAAAAAACTTCATTCTGAAGCCAACTTTCCTTACGACAAAATTACACGTAGGTTAACATCCAAATTCCTAGTCAACACCAGTTTCAATACACATATGTCTATTAACCCTTTAAGATAGAAACTGTATGTATGATTTAAAGGCCAAGTTCGTACCGCGCAGTAAACACTCTGCCTCGGTTATAAAAGCCGATAAGTTAATGTTGTAAAGAGAAATAATCGTTGTTTGTTCTGAGATCCACGCAAAACACATAAATGCACTGTGGGCAGAACACGGAATTTCTGAATGTTAAAGCCGGTGGTACATAAAGTAAGTCTTAGGCATTAATAAGTTAATACGATCGCTGAACGGCCGCGATCAGCTAACGGTTATAAGGACCAGAAACAAACCAACAGCACGGTGCACAGTCCTTCTTAAAAAGCTGAAAATCTCTCAGCCACTCAAGAAATTCCCGCCTTATATAGAAACCGGAAGTTCATTACAGTGTTCATACAAGCGCGCCACTGAATCCTATTCTTACCCACATAAACCAAATAAATCAAATCCACGCATTCCAATTAATTTTGTAAGATTCACTTCAATAGTACCCTCCCGTCTACGCTTAGATATCCGAATTCGCCCTTTTCTTCGGTTTTCCGATTACAGTTTTGTATCAGTTGGCCGTTTCTCGTATGTGCGATAGGCTACACCTCCATCTTGTGTTACATGGAAGAACAAAACTGACGATCTTCCTCATTATGCGCTTTTATCCATACTAGTGTCACATCCTCGCTATTAGGTCTACACACTCTCATCAGGGCCCCGTCCTCAAACACGTGGCGTATCATGTTCTTTCTTGAGACAGACAGACAACTTTAACATCCATACAAAACAAGTAAAATTACAGTTCTGTGCATGTATTTATGTATAAGTATTAGCAACATAATGAACCGACAGGCAGCAAGCATTAAGCGAATTTCATGTGCTGGCGAATATAATTTAATGTATTGCCGTCTTTTGTATAGCACGAGCTTCGTCACACTCTGCAATAACTCATCAGTTATCTTCACATTACCAACTTGTCCAGCGCTCTGGCAGGTGAATGTGTTCGTACATGAGTTTTGTCTCCGTCTGCTTCAAGATCAAGCTCTTATTAGCAAAGAACAGAAACAGCGCTCTAACATTAATTAGTCTGTAAGCCAGATTTCCCAACTGACCTCTCTCTAATTGCAAATCACTCTGTCGTGTGCTCACACGTCATTCGAATGAAAAATACAGCACGGCAGACTCCTGTCACCCCCCTATTCAAGGTGCATATAGTCTCAAGGAACACGCGTGTTCGGGTAGGGGGTTCGACTCCTGGTCGGAACGTGAATGTCTCTAAGTCCTTTTAAGTCTTATCATCATCATCATCACCACCACCACCGCCGCCGCCACCACCACCACCACCACCACCACCACCACCACCACCACCGCCGCCACCACCACCACCACCACCATCACCACCACCACCGCCACCACCACCACCACCACCACCACCACCACCACCACCACCA
>Ga0131853_10019398_pt1 | contig 12377 bp, 11 predicted proteins | sample TergutLab28metaG_FD_92764 | JGI IMG/M metagenome (GOLD analysis project Ga0131853, IMG submission 92764) | Labiotermes labralis P1 segment gut microbial communities from Petit-Saut dam, French Guiana - Lab288 P1 (version 2) (version 2) | ecosystem: Host-associated > Arthropoda: Insects >...
GTGTGAGACGCATAATGACCCGTAAGATTTAGTGCAATGTGTGAGACGCATAATGGCCCGTAAGATTTAGTGCAAAGTGTGAGACGCATAATGGCCCGTAAGATTTAGTGCAATGTGTGAGACGCATAACAGCCCGTAAGATTTAGTGCAATGTGTGAGACGCATAATGGCCCGTAAGATTTAGTGCAAAGTGTGAGACGCATAATGACCCGTAAGATTTAGTGCAATGTGTGGGACGCATAATGGCCCGTAAGATTTAGTGCAATGTGTGAGACGCATAATGGCCCGTAAGATTTAGTGCAATGTGTGAGACGCATAACAGCCCGTAAGATTTAGTGCAATGTGTGAGACGCATAATGGTCTTAAGATTTAGTGCAATGTGTGAGACGCATAACAGCCCGTAAGATTTAGTGCAATGTGTGGGACGCATAATGGCCCGTAAGATTTAGTGCAATGTGTGGGACGCATAATAGCCCGTAAGGACTGAAATTACAAATAGTAAAGTTTGAAAAGTTAGGCGGCTTTTAGTAAAATAATTTCTTATATTTGACCACTATTAAAATCCGGTCGTCAGGGGTTTTGCTCAGGTTCGAGCTTGGAAATGGATTTTAGCATTCATAGATCCGTGCATCGTTAATATATTCTCAGAGTACAACCAACAAGATGGAACGTTTCTCAAATTTATTTATTTTTGTAAGAATCTGTACATGTTTCAGACGGGTTTTCCGTCCATCATCAGGAGCACAAAACTGCACATATAGCGGCAGGCATTTGTCAGGCCGTTACTGCTACCTGCTTCTAGCAGCAGGTAACAGTAACGGTCTGACCTCTATGACATATTCCATTACTGCGTGTACAGTGAAAAACTCCCGATGATGAACAGAGGAACTGTCCGAAACAGGCAGAGTTTTATTCCAAAAATAAATTTGAGAAATTAATGCATCTAGTTGATTTTATTATAAGATTTTATCACGATTCACGGTCACCTGAACATCAAATTCGTGTTTCTTTATTTTACTCTTTGAAGGAGAAATAATTCAATCCGGTTAATTTGTTTGCCATAACAGTGCCGCTTCAATAGCCTCAGTACCAGCTACAGAGCGTGTACCGACAGCATACGGAGCAAGTCGAGTGAGCAAACTACATGCAAAGAGATTACAAGGACGAACCAAATCTGCTCTACGGTTAAAGTGAAAAGACTAAGAAAAGTAAACCGCTTCTTAAATTACCCTGGTCAACAAATAGTTTGGCCCATGAGGAAAAATGTCTGTTACTGATGTATTTGTGGACGCTGAATTTATATATATATTTCTAGAATTTCTCTATCACCCACACCATTCGCTCCAGGTTAAAAGGCTGGAATCTTCAGCGCCAGGACACTAAGGCGTGTTTTTACCGTGGGCGCCATGGAGAATTCAAGGATTTCTACGCCCAGGAAGGTGGTCTAGTGTTTTGCAATGATGTTTGTTCCGATATGGAAGTTCTTGGCCATGGATTTTTTTCCCATAAAATCTCTGCGAAGTCAGTGACGAACACGGTGAACGATTTCACCAAGATATTTTGGCCATGGAAAAGCGATACCAAGGCAAGTGGACCTGAAGTGTCTTGGCATACTATTGTTGGAAACTGAAGAGGGATGTACCTGAAGCCAATTACTGCCGAAAGTCATACGCCTCTACATTTCAGAGGTAAGTTACTGTCTGTTTCATTAGTACGTCAAGTACTGTTTTGCACAAATACAGTCCTCTGTATCTTTGAAAATCTGCCTGATAGAAAAATTCTGTATACATGTCTGAATTCAGCATAAATAGTACTGCTAATTTCACCTATTAAAGTTCGTGGCCCGAAAAAAAGTGAAATTTTGTTGTCCAGGATTATCGTTATTATTGGAATAATATTAATGACAACAATAATAATAATAATGTTTAAAACATACAGAAAAAGGCGTCCGAACTTTATGATGAACATGGATGCTAAGAAACCCACAAGAATTTAAAATACAAAAACTTCGCAGTAGAAAAAAAAGCATGTGGAATGTTAGAGTATTACCAGTAATAATACAGACGACTAGAACCATCTCATAATCACTCACAAAGTACCTGAGCAACACAACGGGAAGGTATAAAAGCAAAGAACTACAGAAAACAGCCACACCGGCCAATGCACACGTACTGAAGAAACACTGATGTCAAATTTGAAACCGTTCAACAGGGGAAATAATTCTACATGCGGCATAAATATTAGCTACAGAAAAGCTGCAACATTTTATACCGTAGAAACGTGGTTTGTTTCAGGTATGTAACATTAAACACCCCACATGCACGTGATGTCGATGCTGCTGCTGCTAATATTTAGCAAAACATTGTGATAAGACTTCTTGCTGCTAGGTATAGTTAGTCTGTTACTTTCTTTGGAAGTACCCTGCTCAATGGAGCTATTTAGTAAGGCATTGTTATAATTTTAGTCTTATGAAACAAACTGATACCGTTCTTTCGTTTATATGTCATTACTTACAGACTCCTTATAATTAACCCGTCGAGCTGAAAAGTGTTCTTTATTCAAGAATTACCTCACCCAAAGCTACTGGCCGTTGAAACAGCTTCGTCGAACTTCCTTGAAAATCAGCAATTCCACAAAAACATGTAAGTAGGTCCCCACATACGATGTGTTTCTTCTCCTATTTAGCCTATAGTTTCCAATAGTAAGTTCCAAATTGGTGTCACCAAGCACACAAACAAACATTCTGCAACTTGCTGCGAGCGGAGGCATGACGCTGTGCAACATTACGAACCTGAAACCCGTGTAAACTTCTTACCATTTTTACGACAGCCAGTTAAAGTCTTAGCGCAAAGATAAAACACACCTATGTTTTACCTTGTGCAGATCATACTGTTAGAAGTGACATAACGAATTTTGATGAAGTGGGTGTGTTTCAGATTTCGCCAAAAATTCTTCAAATTCTCCACGTAGAAAGGGTTCTTCTTTCCTCTGAAGCTCAAAGTACATACTTTAAATCCATTACCATTCAAGGTTAATAAGAAACTAACAATTACTCTTTAGATGTAACAGACATAGAGAGGAATAACTGACGGTTTGTTGTTTCTCAAAATGAAGCTGGAGACGGCGTACGTCTCTTTACACTTCATGACGAACTGCAGTGTGTATTAACATTTACACCTAAATGAGCTGAACGTCTTCCTACACGCCACATAACTGTTAAATAACATAAATACAGTATAACTCCGATTATATGGATTAATTAGGACGGCGAGGCATCAGGATAAGCAATAAATCCGAACAATTGGATTTTTCTTTAAAAATAAGCTACACTGGCAGTTTGAAGTTCCTCTGTTACTATTTACAGTACGTACCTGCGTCTAAACCTTTCGACCACGCCTGATTTTAAGTTCCAGATGTCATAACCCTATATTGTACCGATAACCGGTAATTTCAAGGCAGGTTAGTTTTGTAGAATTATCGAAAAATTTACCCTAAAAGCCAAGCCGATCAGGATAATTGGCGAACTGGATAACCTCTTCTTTTTTTTTTTTCTTCTTCTTCTTCTTCTTCTTCTTCTTCATCATCATCATCATCATCTTCTTCTTCTTCTTCTTCTTCCTCTCATTAAGCGCTGCAACCTATATAAGGTTCTGGCTTGCTCATCCACTTTGTTCCAACTATCTCTATTCTGTGCTACTTTCTTCCAATTCCTTATGTTTATGCTCTTTATATCTTCCAAAACCTCATCTTCCCAACGTTTTTTAGGCCTTCCAATTGGTCTTTTAGACATGGGTTTCCATCTCTTAATCTTCTGCACAATATTATCCTCAGCCATGCGTTCAACATGGCCTAGCCAGTTTAATCTTTGTTTTTTTTAAATAAACCCGATTATATTTTGTCCTTTTAATATATCATTTATTTTTTGATTAGTTTTAATCCTCCAGTAGCCATCATCTGTTCTTGTAGGACCAAATATTTTCCTCATGATCTGTCTTTGAAAAACCATCATTTTATTTGTAATATTTTCCTTAAGCACTCATGTTTCGGAGGCTTAAGTTGCTGTTGGGGGAATTAACGTTTTATAAAGTTGTAGTTTGACGTTTCGGGGTATTATTTTTGATGAAAATAGTTTTTTGTGAACATGGTAAGCCCTATTTTCTGCTGCTATTCTTTCTTTAATTTCCTCCTCAATAGAGCTGTCAGTATGCACCATTGCTCCTAAGTATTTAAATGAATTTGCTTGTTCGAACTGTTCTTCTCCTGCGAACCGGATAACCACGTCCAGACAAATGGAGTTCTGCTGTGTGTTGAAATGTAAAGGGGAATTTTTTAGTTTTCAACACCTTTACTAAATTTAGAACACAACACCGATCGTCAAAACAGTTTCTGCGCAAGTGTAGAGCTTTCTGTCTGTAAAGACGGAAATAGTTCCAAAACATGTCAGTGAAGTTTTGCATGCTACGCCATTGTCAGAGAACTAAGTAGTAAAAAGAAAATGTTCTTCATAAATGCCAAATTCCAGTAGCTTAAGAAGATCTGCAAATACAACTAAATTTATGCAAAGTACTGAACTTTTTTAAAATAATGTTATTTGTGGGAGTTTTATTCAGATATAAACAATAAAATATCAGCAGTAGAAAATTACAGACCTGCTGCAAGACTGGTTCAAATGCAGGACAAAATAGCAAGCGTTAAACGTTTGGGGGTTTCAGGAAAATAAGACGTAACAAAGTGACGGTTGTTGGAAGATTGTTGTGTTTGTTTTCAAGGAAGAGACAAAACTTTTGTCGAATATGTCCGAAACTTGTTTGTTGGTATTGTACAAAGTTATTCATTGCTGTCAGTTACAGTTATGATCTTCAGTTTACACATCCTATTGCGAAACGTTTAAGGATGGAAATACAGGTATGGTCAATCAAGACTCAAATTTCAAATTACTTACATTCTATAGTGTACACAAAATCCACCGGAAATATAAAGGTCGTGCTGTTTTACTACTTTATACAAAAATGCAACGAAATACTCTGTTAATTATTCGGAATTTCTAATTTCAGTTTCTTATTTTAATTTCAGATTCTGTTATTCTAATAACCGGAAGAAGTGTGAAATCAAATATTTAAAAGAAAATAAAGATTTTCGCGATAAATCCAGGAACCTATGGAGGTAAGGATCCTGTGCTTTTTACGTTTTTGTACGTATTATTTGTACTCTATCCTAACAACACGTTTTTATGACCGAACGCTTTTCATTTTCTAGCCTCTAATTTTTAGAACATCTTACAGCAGCTGTACAATCCAGATAATACCAGAGACCAACTATAGAAAATTAAAAAACTTTTAGGTTTACAAAGTGAAGAATTAGAAATTAATAACGTAGAGCTTGCACAAATAGTAGAATTTTTTTAAATTGTAATATAATTAATTACATAGTTGTACATAAGGCTGTATATGTTTCGACAAAATTCACATAGAGAAATACACCGATATTTAAATACTTAATCATTACATGTAGAAGAATAAGGTGCCACTGTTGGCAGCACTATGAAATCTATAATCGTAAAAATTTTCTCAGGTTATTTTTCGAAATGACTGATACGTGATGATGGTACTGAAAGAGAGAAACATGTAATTTCATATTAAATAACTACAGTCTTGAATTATGACTGGGGGATCGTATAGTATCCCTTTATAACGGTACGGTAGTGACAGTTGTACTGCTGCTGCTTGTGTTGGTGGTGATGATGATAATAATACCACCAATAATAATAATAATAATAGTGGTATTATTATTATTATTATTAGTAGTAGTAGTTGCAGTAGTAGTGGTAGTAGTAGTAGCAGCAGTAGTAGTAATAGTGGTGGTAGTAATAGCAGTAGTAGCTAGTAGCAGTAGTAGTAGTGGTGGTGGTGGTAGTAGTAGCAGTAGTAGCTAGTAGCACTAGTAGTATCTAGTAGCAGTAGTAGTGGTAGTAGAAGTAGTAGTTGTATTAGTAGTAGTGTTGGTGGTGGTGTTAGTAATAGCAGTAGTAGCTAGTAGTAGTAGTAGAAGTAGTAGTAGTAGTAGTAGCAGCAGTAGTAGTAGTAAAAGTAGTAGTAATAGTAGTAGTAGTACTAGTAGTGGTGTTAGTAATAGCAGTAGTAGTAGCAGCAGTAGTAGTGGTGGTGGAAGTAATGGCGGTAGTAGCTATTGGCAGTAGTAGAAGTAGTAGTAGTAGTAGTAGCGGCAGTAGTGTGGTGTTGGAAGTAATAGCAGTAGTAGCTAGTAGCAGTAGTAGTAGCATTAGCAATAGTATTAGTAATTGTGGTTATTTCAAACCACCCTTGCAAACCTTGCAAACCACCCTTGCAAACCTTCAAAATATTTCCGTAAAAGCATGAGGGTTTTCGTAATATTCAAGACAAAAGAAAGTACAGGTCAGTCGGTCAGTCGGTCAGTCGGTCAGTCGGTCAGTCGGTCAGTCAGTCAGTCAATCGATCAGTCAGTAGCTCGAATCTCCATGTTATCTTCACGCAATGCAGCAGTAACGAAATCGGTACAAAGGAACGTTGTTTAATCTGACAACTGTTTCTATTCACTTCCCGTCGACCCTCTTAACTTGGATAAAAAAATACTTCGAAATGTAACGAAAACTATTACTTTAAAATACAATGGGCAAAATGCTGGTTAGATAGCAATCCTGAGTGACAGCCGAAGGAAAACATTTCTGTCACTTTCTGTAGACACAAGTATGGTGAATCAAGGCTAATTATAACCACAGTATCATGACCTAATTAGTTTGGACCGCGACCTAGGGCAAACTGGAAGGGCGGCGAACACTGCTAAACCTGGAGTTAAGCGAAATGATCTGCCATAAGCAGTGACAAGTTATATTAGACAAAAGAGTGTACGTCTTGGTAGCTAATGTAAGCAGAAAAAAGCTTATAATTTTGTCTTTCCGTCTTTGTTCTTGTATTGTAGATCTGCTGATACTTGGAAATAAGGTTAGATGACGGCAATAATATACTTCGGCGGAGGACAGGCTCCAGTTGATTTATATGGTACATTAGAGTATCTCCATAAAACAATATCGCATATTGTATCTAGCTCTCTTTACAGAATTTATCTATCAAAGTTTTGTCTATTCACCAACCGATGCACTAGTGAGTTGTCTTAAAAACAACATTAAAATTTACATTAAAACAACTCCGACATGTGCAACCGCACCGAAACATTTCGGAGCTGTTTTAATGTAAATTTTAACATTTTTTTAAAGAAAACTCACTAGTGCATAAATTGATGAATAAATAGAACTTTGATACATTTTATATTTGTGGTTCCGTGCATCGTAATTCTGGGTTGAAGAAACCCAACGAGATGCAACAGTATGCAGATATTTACTTACTGTTACATTACTCTACATATTTCGGGCGTCCATGGCGCCCATCTACTGCCACCATACTATCTGCGGACCTTATTCCTCAGATAGTATGATCTGCACCAGAGGCTGCAACCACAGTTTTATGTACTCCCGATGATGGGCGCGATGGACGCCCGAAACATGTAGAGTAATTTAGCAGTAAATAAATATCTGCATACTGTTGAATCTCGTTGGATTTCTTCAAACTAAAGCGTTGATAATATCAAGATGCACGGCACGAATGTGAAAAAGAAATTTATCTAGTTCATGTGCCTCCAAACATTTTATCGCAAAGGACCACACCCCTTACTGTGGATGGTTGGTGGGCCGAACATGAAAAGTAATAAGAACTGGTATGCCAAACTGCCTAAATGCTGTGTGATATTTAAATTATATACACATTCGCAAATGTGGCCGCGAGGTACATAATACAACTGGCGGGCCCACGGGTTGGAGACCCATACTCTAGTTCGCAGAGTTCAAATTTGGCGAAACAGCGAGAACTGGTCTCTTCTTGGTCATTACTCAGCCAGTAGTGGTAATTTATTACCGACATTTCGGGACAACCTATCGGTACCATCTTATGAAGCAATGAACTAGACCCCTGAAATTTGGACCAAGAAGTTGTCCCGAAACTTCGGTAATAAATTATCACTACTGACTGCGTAATGACCCAGAAGAGCGCATTTCTTATCTATTTCGCGGCGGAAGCCTGAAATCGCGCTAAAGTGAAGCAGTGACCTCGAACTGTCCCTCAACGTCTATATCAACAACGAATGCAAAATTAATCTCAATTCACAGTAATTTTGGTATTATGTGTCAATGTAATTGACAGATGGCTGTCAGTGCCATACCGATCCGAGAAAAGGAAGTCTAGGATTTCTAGTTATTCGTATGTTTCCTTCTTTCCTTGAAAAGAAGAAAAGATTTTACCTAAAAATTTTAACCTTACTACATAAGCGAAATTATGGATTGGTACTTTCGGGAGGCACTTACACGCTTACTTACTTTACTTACTTACTTACTTACTCACTTACTCCATGGAGCAGAGTCCTTCTTGAGAAGCTAACCGGTTTTCAGCTAGTCAAGAAATTCCCCGCATTTTATGGAACCCGAAGGTTCATTACCGTATTCACAAGTGCCCGCAATCTGGCCTTATCCTAAGCCATCTCGACCCAGTCCATATCCCCTACATCCCACTTCCTGAAGATCCATCTTAATATTATCCTCCCATCTACGCCTAGGTCTCCTCAGTGATATCTTACCCTCAGGTTTCTCCACCAAAACCCTCTATACGCCTCTCCTCTCCCGTATAGGCGCTACATGCCCCGCCCATCTCAGTCTTGATTTTATCACCCGAACAATAATGAGTGATGAGTACAGATAATTAAGCTCCTCGTTATGTAGTGTTCTCCACTCCTTTGTCACCTAGTCCCTCTTAGATCCAAATATTCTCCTCAACACCCTATTCTCAAACACCCAAAGCATACGTTCCTCCCTCAATGTGAGCGACCAAGTTACACACCCATAAAAAACAACAGGCAAAATTGTTCTGTATATCTCAATCTTCAAATTTTTGTACAGCAAACTGAAAGACAAAAGATTCTGCACCGAAAGGTAGCAAGCATTCCTTGATTTAAATCCACTCTTCATTTCTTCCTGAATAGGTACGTTCAGGCTGCGGTCTAAAATCAAGAGAGTTGTCCCATCGAGTTTTCCTTACACCGTTGATAGAGTCCACCTTCACCGTCCTGGAACTTTGGTGTTTGCTTCTGCCTTGACAAATGTGTGGGCTTCGTTTGTCTCGGCAGATGACTACATGACTGGCTTAATAAGCGATGTATGCGAGTGGCTCATTTGGAAAGCTATTTGTAGAAGCCGCAGCTAGAGATGGAAACTGTCAAAATTATCTGTTGAATATTCTACAGGCACTCTGCTAGTTCTGTGTAGTGGCTGAGTGCATCATTCATGAAGATCTGGATCGGTTGCGGAATTCTTTGGAAATTTCTTTCCTGGTCCCAGGTACGTGATTCTCATTCGAGTGTACTTTTGTAACTCGGTTCTCACACACCGCTGCCACCAGACTTTTCTACCACGGCTCTGAATATTTCTTTTTTGTTTTATTCTTCTAGACATTTCTCTTTACTTTTTATTGTGGACATAAGGCGGTAGAACAAGGAAATATATTCGCTTACGGAACTTGGGGTGAGTTCTATACCCTATGAAAAGGAGATCAATAAAAATGTCCTTTATATTGACATGAATGAAACGGAAACAAAGCTTATATTATGAATTACTGAAACATCAGTTCTAAAATAGAAATAGTCGGATCAATATTAGAACAAGTGAAACAATTTAATTATTTTGGATGCGTACTGAGTTTAGACGGTGAACCAGATTAAAAAAGAAACAAATTCCAAGGAATATGGTGCACTATTAGGAAACACTTAAAGAAAACCCATACTGATATCCAAATGAAATTTTATAAAGTTGTAGCTAGAACATCACTACTGTATGGCAGCGAAACATGGGTAACCACGAAGAGAGACATGACTGGCCTAGAAGCTGCAGAAATGCACTTTCCAAGAAGTGTTACGGGATACACAAGGCTGGATAAAATAAGAAGCGAAGTCATAGGGAAAGAACTGGAGATCTCTGGAATACAAGACGTGAGACTCAAATACAAACAAAACTGGATCAACCACCTTGAAAGAATGGACAACGCCAGACTGCCGAAACACGCCCTCAACTACAAACCTCGAGGAAGAAGAGACCGTGGACGCCCCAGGAAGCGAAGGCAATGCGTCGATGCCGGAACAGGTCAAACGACCTAATCCATGGAGGAAGATGATGATGATGATGACCGAAACATCATCATCATCATCATAATGACAAACAGTACTATCGCCGGTAAGATGGAGGGCATCCTTCAATATCAGCAGTTCTACAGACCAATTTGAAGTGAGGACGTAGAATAACAAAACGGCACATTCTTGCTGTGCTTGACTGCTTTAAAACAAGTTTAAATTAAAATATAAAATTCTGCAATAGAATTTTCAAATATTCCTTAAATGTATTCGATATGATATATGACATGATATATTTGTTAACTGCAGTTGGGTTGACACCCGGTGGCAGTAGTACCGTACACATTTACACACACACAATAGATAGAACAACACAATTAACAGCTTTTGGTTGGAAGGTTTCCTGGGATTCGAACCCAGAGTGGTCAAACTAAATAAAAACATAAATACTTTTATACATATATGCGTCTATATACTCAGATCTGAAGAAAGTTATTTTTATTACAACAATTAGGAACTTCGTTAAATTTCGTGAGTATTCGGAAACCCTTCCTAAATATGTTCGAAAATAATATGCAGAATGTCTCTTTTACGTAGTTATGTCGAAAGTTGCAAGATTTGCTTAAAAGCTTATAGGATATGCAAATGATGTTTTGTTTTCCACTACATTTTTTTCAAATATTTTACGCGTCGATAAACATTCAGCAAATGAGGTTTTAAATACCTGGACGAATGCACGTGGCAAGTTACGTGAGGACGTTCCTAAGAATGCCCAGTGTACATATATATTAAAATGCCGCGGAAAGCTAATTGCTGCTTAAGGGATGAAACTTAGAAGTGTTTAGTGGCATAACAAATTTGAATGGCAATTCAAATTCATTCTCCATGTGTCAGTCAAGTTATGTCAAAGAAAATATTTCAGATTAATCTTTTTCAAATGAAGCCAACTATGTGCACACTACTTCTTGGTATATTTATTTCAAATTCTCTACATGTTTGGGGAAACTACGTGCCCATCATCAGGAGAACTTACTGTATCTATGCGACACTGGTATTTTTTACTCTGTATGGGTGGCTGTCTGGTCTGCTGGTTGAGATGAGACTAGTCTCATCCCAAACAGCAGACTGCCACCCATACAAAGTGATATCTGCTGGGGGGGATGAGATTAGTCTCATCCCAACCAGCAGACCAGACAGCCACCCATACAGAGTGAAAAGTACCAGTGTCGCATAGATACAATAAATTATCCTAATGATGGGCACATAGTTGTCCGAAACATGTAGAGAAGTTGAAATAAATGTACCAAGAAGTAGTGTGCACCTAGTTGGCTTCATTTGAAACCGATTATAAAGGGATGCGCAGTCAACGAAACATAAGATTTCAGATTAATGTAGAGTGCTGAAATCAGTAGGCTGCTGTCTATCCAAATGACGAATTGGGATGTGAAACCATATTCGTTCAAAGTCATTAAGTTACAAAGACCGCGTTCATTTGCACTAACATCTTCATGCGGAGCAGAAAAATAGCCATTAACGTGTTCTCCAAACACGTCATCTGTGATCGTATCACATTAGCAGAGAGTAATTCAAGTCACTGTTAGATCTCTGATAATTGAACGAAGTAGAAGTGACACTGAGGCTTACAAGCCAGAGCCGTGGTATGCGTCCATGGGTCACTGCCAGGCACAAACAGGTCACTGCCAGGCACAAACAGGTCCACCTGTCAAACCTGGAGACTTGATTACAGTGAAGGTGGGCTCGAATGTCAGGAATTTCTGCATCTTCGTCGCGTTCAATGTCCTAACGTGCCTTGCTGCGATTCGGAAGGAAAAACTAAATAAACAAAGAGAAAGAGAAGGAAGAGAAATAAGAAACAAAGAAAGAATAAAGCCAAATATCGAAGATGAGTGGATAAAAATTATCGCTTTATATTCGGGAGTTTTCAAATTGAAATATTGGCTCGGAAACCAGTCGTGCTGGTTGAGAATTTTCATTGCTTTCCTCAGTACCTCAAAAAAATTCTTCGCTTCAGTTTCTTTGTCAAATTCTTCACCTCAGTCCGTGCAGTAAATTCCTCACTTCAGTCCTAACAGCAAATTCGTCAGCTTAGTCCTAACAGAAAATTCCCTACTTCAGTCCGTGCAGTAAATTCCTCACTTCAGTCCTAACAGCAA
>Ga0131853_10019399_pt1 | contig 12376 bp, 11 predicted proteins | sample TergutLab28metaG_FD_92764 | JGI IMG/M metagenome (GOLD analysis project Ga0131853, IMG submission 92764) | Labiotermes labralis P1 segment gut microbial communities from Petit-Saut dam, French Guiana - Lab288 P1 (version 2) (version 2) | ecosystem: Host-associated > Arthropoda: Insects >...
CAAGGAACAATGTATGCTCCCTGAGGATGATCGTATGATCGAAACATGTAGGAGAGTTTTAAGTGTTTTAATGTGAATTTTAGATCATTAAATGAATATATGTGCATTTGTTGGTGTATTAATCAAATAAACTACAGAATGCACGGTGCAACGATAAAGATAATACAAATAGGTTATTTCACAATAAAAAAGTATCACGACAGTGGAGAAATCTGGAAAGGCCCTCCATAAAATATGCTACCATAAAAGGAAACAGCAGAAACCATTTACGACACGGGCTGGTACGTTTATAGTGCAGTGCATCTGGAGCGTTATCTTAGGCTACACAAATTTCATACCACTTACTTACTATATGGCTCGAATACAAGCGAAGTCTTGCATGTAGGGTCTTGGTTGGAAGACGCGAAGGGAACAGACCGCTTGGAACACTTAAGCTTCGGTGGGAGGATAATATTAGAATGAACAAAGAAATAGGATGGGGGCGTAGACTCGTTTCATCTGCCTCAGAACAGGAACAAGTGGCGGACACTTTTAAAGATATTCTGTTTTCATAAAATGCGGGGAATTTCTTGAAGGCCAGAGGAAGTAGTAACTTCCAAGAAGGAGTCTGCTACCTAAGAGTCTGTTGGTTAGTAGCGATACAGCTAACACGGAAGGAGACTACGCCATGGGGCGCAGGCTACATCGTTAGTTTAGGCAGAGTGTGTTAGAATAAGCACTGTGGGTCTTGCCAGGAAGTGGAGACAAGAATCTGGTTAAAATAACAGAACCACGACAGGGACTTTTTCTATTCATAAGAATAGCGTCATGGTCAGTAACTCCACCGAGCAGAGATCTTCTTGAGAAGCTAAGAATTTGATGTATGTGTGTCCGTGCATCGTATAAGCGTAGAGAAGGAAACCAACTATACGCCACTGAATGATTTATTGCACTTATAATCTGCTCAACAAGTTTCGGACACTTATATGCCCATCATCAGGAGCTCGAGACTATACTTGTGTTATTGCCGTATATGGTGTGCAATGCCTTGGTTGCTGGTGGTCGGCGGTCAAGTGCAGGTCAGCAGGCTATGCGTCTGGGAAGAGGGAAATTGTGCGACTCGCACAATTTCCCTCATCCCGGACTCATAGCCTGCTGCTCAACTCCTAACAGCCGACCACCAGCAACCAAGGCATTACACACCATATGCGATAACAACACAAGTACAGTCTCGAGCTCCTGATGATGGGCATATAAGTGCCCGAAACATGTTGAGCAGATTATAAGTGCAATAGACCATTCAGTAGTGTATAGTTGGTTTCCTTCTCTACGCCTAAGCTAAGAGTTCTCCAGTTTATCAATAAATTCCTTGCATTTTGTAGAACCAGAAAGTTCTCTGTCATGTGCACAAGAAATCGCCGCTTATCCGTGACATTAGTCAAATGAATTCAGTCCACATTGTTCAATCCCATTTCCCTATGATTAATTTAATATTATTTTCCAATCTGCGCTTTGTATGGCAAACATTCTCTCTTCTTCATTCCTTTCCACAGGAAACCACGTATTTTCCTGATTTCAAACCGTCGCTGTGTTCTGAGTGTTGTATTCTTTCTTTTGGGTGATACTCCAGCGTCTGAATTTTATGTGCCGACGTTTCGGAATTCTCTGTTCCATCTTCGTAGCCCAAAAGAAAGAATACAACGATCATGTATTTATTTCATTTCCCACGCGTGTTACATGTCCCGCCCTTTTAAATGCCTTAATTTGATTACGTGTTATTTCGCAAAAAATTCTTAATTGTACCGTTTTTTTCATCTTTATATTAATCCTCCATCCTTCTCTTAGGTCCTCAGTACCGCGCTGTGTTTACGTTCTTTCTTCAATTTGACAAATTTTGAAAACCGTACAAATGAACCGGCAAAATTATTGTATGTTTCTAGACGGTTAATTACCGGTCTCTCACCGCGATGGCTCTTGTTCAATGCCAGGACAGTCCACGTGGGTTCTCACGCGTCACGTGATACTCTGACGGCGTTTTTCTCAAAACATTTTCAAGTTTTCCCCTGTCAATAACATTCCACCAGTGCTCCATAGTCATTTTTCTCCTATCCCAGTCGCACGTTATATAAGCTCAGTAAATAACAGTATCGTTAAATACACACTTAAAATAAAAGAGATAAAACACATTTTGTTTACGATGTAGAATTGTTTGTCTCCCATTGTCATCCGTTATATCTGGTTTCTGCCACATCAGGCACTTTATCTGACGCGTAAGAAATCTTCGTCACATTTTATCGTCTACATATTAACTCGCAGACCGTTATGCTTTGCTTTTGCTTGCACATGACATTGCCGTGCCACGCGGACTAATTGCAAAACAACTTGCTGCTCAATGTCATATTCTTGTTTTTATAACTTGAAGTGATTGATCTTTATCGTTGCACCGTGCGTTTCGTAGAGTCATTTAATTAGCACACCAACTAATGCACATACATGCTTTTTTTTTACATTAGAACATTTAAAATCACTCCAACATGTTTCGATCCTAAGATCATCTTCAGGGAGCTACACTGTTCCTTGCTAAAGTCACATTTTTAAAAACCCTCACTGATTAATTTCCCTATATTAACTTGGTGCTGTGGCAGCATGTCGTATTGTGTAAGTCTTACACCGCTGAGATTGCGCCTGTCTATACGTGTGTGTGTCGTGTGTTATGCAGCATTAGTCTCATTCTGCGTTGACACACGACACCCATAGTCAGGCGAATTCTCAGCACCGTACGACTTACACAATAAGACATGCTGCCACAGCACTAAGGCAATATAAGGAAATTAACCAGTGAGTGTTTTTTTTTTTAAATGTGACTTTAGCAAGGAACAGTGTAGCTCCCAGAAGATGGTCTTAGGATCGAAACATGTTGGAGCGATTTTAAATGTTCTAATGTAAAAAAGTTTATGTATGTGTTCTGGTATATTTGAAATTGTATATGCAGTTTAGTGTTTAAGTCAGATTTATCTGCTAGGCCCACAAAGACTCTCTTCAGAACGCGTGGCACAAGGCATAATCGACCTCTTCACACCGATATAGACTACTGAGAAAAGAGCAGGTATTGCAGCCATACATCGTACACAAAGGGCTGTCGCAATTGGACACGTAAAGCCGTATGCTTTTTTCTTCTGTGGCGCTATACCCCAAATCCGTCCTACGCCGCATCGCTGTCGAGGTTTCTAGACCTCACATAACTGGTGTGATCAGCTTGTCGCAGAGGCCGCTACCTACACAACACACAACAAACAGGAGAGACTAGCATTTTTGCCCTCAGTAGGATTCGAACCCGCGATCCTAGCAATCGAGCGGTTCTGAAACTACCCCCATAGGCGTAACTTGGGGGGGGGGGGAGAGGGGAGCAAGGGGGCAGCCAAAATGTCCCTCCAATGTAATTTTACCAGATATAAGTTTAGTCAGTCAAGAATACGTGAGTTTGGGTTGAGAGTGGGGAAAAGGGGTGTAAGTACGTCAAGCACTCGGTTGAAAGAATTTTCCCCCGCTTTTCAACTTGAATTTTTCATGAATTAAATTTCCTAATACCTATCGTCGGCAGATCCATAATAGCCGCGCGGTCTAAGGCATTGGTCTGCAGCCATCGCTTTCTGCGATGTGGGTTCGAATCCCGCCGTGGGCATGCATGTCAGTTCCTTGTGAGTGTTGTGTGTTGTCAGGTAGAGGTCTCTGCGTGGGGCTGATCACTCGTCCAGAGGAGTCCTATCGAGCGTGGTGCGTCTGAGTGTGATCATGATGAATCCTCGACAATCAGGAGGCCTTGGCTGACTAGGGGTTGTTGCGCCAAGGGGGGGGGGATGCTCATCTTCGACTTTGCGCTCCGTCTCCTCTCAAAATCATTAGCGAAGTTACGCCAACGTGCACGGCGAACAGGATCTGCAGCCTTATCAGTGTAACAAAAGGACCGGAATGCAAACTTCAATAAAGATAATTGTAAACTCTGTGTCATGCAAATGAGTAGTGGCGCCAGTTGAGAATGTTCGAGTCATAAGACGGCAGCAAGATGACTTCACGATTTTCGCAGTTACCTTGCCAGCAGCACGGCGAGGTCCTTCCGGTACTGGGCCGTAAGTATCGCGTACAGGTAGGGATTCGCACAGGAGTTGAGAGGGTAGAAGAAAACAAGCAGGATCTTGGAGCGAGTGACGTCAATGAGTGGGTAACCGGCGACTGCGGTCAGCCCAAAGAAGGCGATTGGCGCCCAGCAGGCGAAGTCAGTGAAGACGAGTAGCGCCATCTTTTTGGCGACTGTCATCTCACCAGTTGAGGAGGCATTGTAGCGACCGGGACTGCTGCACCTCCGCGTCTCACGCCCGAGCGAGAGGTAGATTTGTGCGTAGCAGATGCAGATAACGACAAAAGCCAGTCCGTTCACCACCAGCAGGCAGATCAGATATGCCACATCCGCTACGTCTCTCGTTTCCATGGGCAGGCAGATGCTGCCAAAACAACCACAGTTCAGTCACAGATAAAAATAAAGTTGTCAGTACGATAAATGCTCTACAGAAATCATCTCGAGCTACAGCCTATTCGAAGGACAGTGCAGGTTGTTTTGATTAGTGTGCCGCTAATTTGTACAAAAGTGAAACAACAGGAATGCGCTACCATTGCAGTAACAACTTAGCAACAACTGAAACCATACTGATTTAATACACTGTTCCCGGGAGATATGCATTTCTTAACAAATTTCTCTTCCTGAAGAAAAAAGGAGGCTTATGAGATAATCGTGGTGTGTGTGTGCTCGCGCGCCTGTCTGTACGTGTTTTCCTTAGTGTCCCCAGCTTCAACATCACATGGCCAAACTTCAAGAAGTCTGGAATGAACGTTATTCCATTTACGGGGACCCAGACCTCATGTATTTGGACTATAATTAGCGAAAGCAAAGTGGCAAACGCGCAAATTGATTAAATCACCATGACTATTAGGATCGTGACGATGGAAGGCAGTAGACCCTCCGGTAATATGCATATCGTCATAAGTGTTTATTTGTAGGATGTAAAATAACATGGATATCGGCGAAATGTTTTTTTAGCTTTCGGTTTAATGGCGAAAACCGAATACAGTGATAAATTGTAAACGTACCTGAGATTAATATATGAATACTCTGCGTACCTCAACGTTTACAGTATGGAGACTGTGCGAAACCCTGAGTTAGTACTGACAAATTTTGCGTCGACAGTATATACTTGTAACAATATTTTCGGAAAAAGTAGTAAAATAACAGTAGTAAGACATACAACATTTATCTTCCTTATTTCTTTATTAGCCTGACTTCTTATACCTACTTATTTTACGTGCAAAGGATTACTGTTGCATCTGATCACCTTCAAGGACACACACACACACAAAACCAGCAGGACTTCCCTGGATGAGGGATCGGCCCCTCGCAGAGACCTCTACCTGACAACACACAAAACTCACAAGAGACAGACATTCATGCCCCAGTGGCATTCGAACGAGCAATCCCATCATGCCAGTAGTCGCAGGCCCACGCCCTAGACCCCACCGCCACCAGATTCTGCCGACCTATATCGGGGGGGCTAAAAATTTATGCAGCAGAAAATATGGCTTTAAGCCCTATACTCAGAACTTTTTTTCACTGGGAGACAGAGGAGCCCCGTATCAGTACGATCATAATTCGCTTACAACCGAGGATACAGACTGTATTGGGCTTCGTAAGTTAAAAGGTGTAGAGAGAATACCTCATATAACAGACCTAGTCTCAAATTCTCCGCTCTTCTGGGATATGCCGCTGGGTTTGTGGGTGGATTTATGAACATTTTAAGCCCTGAAGTTGAGACCAATGTCCTGTCTCTAAACACCAGGCACTAGTCGCCCGGTAACGCATCGGGATATTCCACAAGTACGAAAACCTCAGCTGCACCGTTGCAGAAGCTGAAGAGACGGCAGGTGTATTACTTTTGGTCGTGAAGCATGCGTTAAATTTGGAGTCGAAGCATCTTACGAACCTGCTCGGTTTAGATTACTGCTTTGCCTGTTGTCTCTGTATCAAGTACAGGAGTTACATAAATTGGAATGAGATTGGCATTGATTCGTCCTTTCACTTCTGAACTCCTCAGTGGTGTACCAAGGGGGTCCCCCACCCCCACCCGAAATTCCGAAGGCTCTTCAAAATCGTGCCAAACTCAACCCGATTGTGAAAACTGTTCAAACTTGCTGAATTTAGGACGCCAACACTCAAAGATGTTCGGAAAAAAGGCAGTAAAATTCTAAAACTACCGCCGGTTCGCAATTGTTTTACATTAGTAATGACAAATAAATTGGTTGTCATCATAAATAATCTTAAAGTACCAAAAATTAAGAAGATTTTACTCTATGAAATGACATTTCTTGTACCAAATTACAGCTGCCTCCAGAACCTCTGACTAGGGGGCTACCGCCCCCAGATCCCCTTTCTCTCTGTCCTCTGTCCTCAACTGAATTTGTTGAACCTCCCCCTCCCAAACAAAATTCCTGGGCACGCCACTGGAACTCCTCATTTTATCCTGTAGAGAGTTTAAATTAGGGATGGTCTCATTTTTGTAGACCTATCATTGGATGATGTGAACTTCAGAGGTCAGAGGTAATTATAGGTGTATTGTTGTAAAGGACAATATTATGTCTCTCATTAATACGTATATAATTTAAAGAATATATAATTAATGGGAGCTGGAGAAGTTAAATCACCAATACAAAGATGTAGTTCAAGATTTCCTTTCCTTGACATTATTTTAACCTCACATTTAATTGCTCTATGTGCATTACTTAAGTGTAAAAAGAAAATACAGAATTCTGTGTTGTGTGTGTTGTATTGGCGTAGGTCTTGTCAGTTTGTTGGTGAGCCGGTTTCTATGTTGTCATGGTAACGTGAAAGGGTAAAAGATAAAGGTAAAGCAGTCCAATTACAGACCTGGAGTGGCCCAGAGGGTTCCAGGAAGTTAGGGTTCCCAGATTTCATGATAACGGCACAGGATGGTGGTAAGGTTGTCAGCCTTATGCACCGGCCGCCTTTACCCCAAGGAAATACTCCTGGTACTCATTTCTTTTAGAGACTGAGTCAACCCCAGGGCCATAGTGCGATCGGGAAGGATTTTATGTCAATGAAGAGTTTCAATGACACCAGCTGGGATCAAACCAGCGACCTTCCGATTTGTAGCACACCACCTTAACCAATGTGCCACCGCGGTCCCCGCAATGTGAAAGGGTAATTATGGGTAATGGAAAGGACGGCAGGCGAATAGACTGTGGAATGGTTTTCTGTAGCCATTTACAGTCTACAATTAATGTATGGTTTTTTCAAGTATCTTTTTCTACCTCATGAGAAACACTCTGCCATTTCCTTTTAAAGAAGAACTCATTATTGATATTTGGGGAAACATTTAGGTTTACCGTGGACATAGCAGTCTACACAAACTCAGTGCGCATAACGCAGTGTTACTTAAGTAACAATCTGGCGGTGTAAACAGTAAGCACTAAACTTTTAAGGGCGCCATTATACACGTAGATTATTACAACTTGACTGGGTGGAATGAGTGACGGCAAAGGAAACTGCAGGAGACACCGAAAACTGCCGAGTGTGGATATGTTTCATTTCGCAGTTCAGCAGCCAGTGACCCTTCTAATTTACTTCTCGGATAATTTACAGATTTACCTGGTAGTGGAGTAACTGCTGATGCCGAACAGAGGAAATGCTGCCATTGTGATGGAGTATATCCACCCTCCCACCATTATCTGTGCAGCTGCTCGCAGCTTCAGGCGCTTGTTGAGGTAGATTGCGTATGTGATGGCGAACCATCGCTCCAGAGTAAGTATAGACAGGGTATAAATGGACAGCTGACTAGCAAAAACTGTGAGAAAACCAGCAACTTGGCAGCCCACACCTGCTGAAACACGAATGCATATGTGTTGGGGAGGACATGAATCACGAACTGGGGAAACATAAAATGAATTACTTTTAGCGGGGAAAATTGTTGGAAAATTATGTACTGAACACTGAGACGAAGTATGTCTATGCTAATTCCTAACATAAATTAAAGTGAATCTGCGCGCACTACGAAGACGTATGGAAAAGTGGATACATAGTTCCATTAATTTTTAACCTCGACACTAGACGGCGATGAGTGGTCAGCTTGCTGCCCCCCCCCCCCCGGCCGCTTAACCTCTAGGAAAATAATCCACACTACTCATTGAATGAGTGGCTGGGTGGACACCAGAGACGGTCAGGGTGTTCTGGGGGGGGGGATCACTTGTCCCTACCGGCATCAAACCACGATTCTTCGATAGTTTATCCCGTAGCTTACTCACTGTATTGTCAGGATTAAACTGGCACAAGGTGCTGAAGATTGAAGAAAGAACACAGGACACACTCACCTATCTGCCAGCCGTAAGCGAAATTGAAATAGACGCCACTGGAGTGGATGTCCATGACGGCGAGGATAAGCAGGTAGGCGCCCATACAGAGGTCGGCAAAGGCGAGGTGGCACATGAGGAACTTGGGCACGGTGAGCTCCAGCATGTTACTGAGCAACACGAGAAGAACGGCCAGGTTGCCTACCACAGCCGTGACGACGACAAACCACACACTGACACGCAGCCACGTGAAGCCCATGATGTCCTCACAAGGGTTCAGCGCGTCGGGCTCTGGTCTGCACATGACAAGGATCGGGCTGCAAGAAACACATGGAAAAGCGTATTACAGGGAATGAACCCACGGCGCATTTAACAAACAAAGACGTTCCCGTTTCCCCAACGAAAACACACATTTTATGTTCAATAACGGTTTTTCGAAAATCGTGCTGTTCATGAGACAGTGTGGGTAGGCTGCAGATAACAATATGGCGTATGTGTATTGCATGCAGGATACCCAAGTCCAAAAACACACACTCGGAATATGTAATACATATTGATTTTCCACTGCAGCAATGGTTGCACGAAGGCGTCTCAGCGTCGTTACATGTCAATTGCCTGTCTTGTTGGTGAGCAAACTGGCCTCATCACCGCTGAGGGATGGAGGTACACCAGACATATGGGTGATCTGAAACACACTTTTTTCACATATGCAAGTGGACATAAGCTTAACTGCTGGATTAACTGAGAATGTCACCGAAAACCGTCTAATCTGCAACCACTATACAAATACGCAAGAGACTTCAGGCTTCCGCCGCGGTGCAGGTGAGGCGTCTGCTCTTACGCAGCGTAGGTTGGTAGTTACAGATATGTCGTGACAACAATGATTCCGTCTTCAGAAAGTCTTCTTGGACTGACTGGCCCTTGAAAATGGGACAAATACATTGCCCCGAAATCTAGGTAACCAGCTACCATGTTGAATAGTTGCGTCCTCATGCATTGTATTACTGTTTTGTCTAACTATTTTTTTGATGTTATTGCCATATGTTAATTGCAGCTCTAGAGTTTATGTTACGTCGGTCAAGGGAATAGTTCTAAGAATTCTGTACGAACATGCCTGCCGCGAAATCAGAGCTGCCTGTGGTACATGGTTAAGTACTTAAAGAGACCAGCGATCGCGGGACCCGCCTGTTGACAGTGAATCCTTTGTACTCTATTTGAAGCCTCAGGCTGCATTACGCAGACTCTCGATCAAGTAATCTTTGGGGCAAGACGTCCCAACATCATCTGGCGAATCTGACGGCAGCACTGGTGCCTAATTACTCTCTTCTTTCTTGTGTGTAACTACTAATTATTAGTAAAGACTATCAACTTAAGTCTATGAAAGTTCAAATGCATAGCCATCACACTCCCTCATTCCTTCTAAGCGACGAAGTTGGATCCGCGCCCTGACCGGACAACGTCTGAGGTACGTCCGATCAGGGTCGTTTCTTCGGTGGATACAACAACCAACCTGCTCCTTGTAACATCCCACATGTGAGATGGCCTAAAGCCTATACGTCTTTTGTGCATTATGACCCCGATGGAATAACCTAAGCGTGACAACAGTTAAAAATATATCCTCAAAGAGGATATAAAGAAATAAATGCTGAAAAGGCATCACCTATGTAATTAGGGCCGAATATTTCCAACTAATCTTCTCTTGCCTATGAAGAGTAGGACAGTCTACCACTGCTTTATACAATCACAAAAGGAAGTGAGAATAAAATGAGTGCTGTCAGAAACGTACAACAGAAAGACTCACAGCCTACGCTTATGGGTAACAGACTCGACTTAAGTGAGTCAGATCAACTCATCTAATTAAGCGACTTCTCCTTTGCTAGGAATGTGCAGGCCTAAGCATCAAATAAGCCGGGATATAATTTATCGTGCTGTTTGTCTCTACGTTATTCCTGGCAGGTCTGGCAACACATTCTGATACCAAACATAATTTCCGCTCGGGTTATTTTAATTCCCAGGAGAATGTAGATGGCAAAGACAGAATTTCGCTAAATGTTGCAAGTTCAACAGAGAAAATTACAGTTTCTCTCACTCCCTATTTTTGTATGAAAGTGGGCATATGGGAACTGTGGTTGTAAAACAAATATGACACTCAAAATTTCCTTTTCGTGCAAGACCATTAAGGATAGAAAAGCTGCTCTGAGAGAACAGAGACTAATGGGTCCCTTGCGTTGCTAAATTTATCTGTAGGTTTCTTCTGTGAACACTTTTATTTTTCGAGTTGCCTAAAACAAGCTACAGTCGTGCACATACAGTAAAAATCTCCCTTTTCATCGAAATGAGAATAAATTATGAGAAGCTTTTGCAATCTGCAGATAAGTTATAAATTCTCTGTATTTTAGGTCTTCTATAAACAGGTAGAAAGAATTGTTTGTGTGGAGACCACGTCCTGCTGTCCAACTGCCCGTCTGTCTCTCTGTAACCTAGTATCAGCAACTAAAGCGTTTCTCGGATTTTAATGAAATTCAGTGCTTGTGTTCTGAGCAAGAATTTCACGAAATTCAATCATGCTCGACGGCATGATCGTAAAAATCAGTTCAGTGAGAGTATTAATTTCCTAAGAGCTTGAATTAAATTCTAATTCTTGACTGCCTTGGATTAAGTTTAGCACAGGAATTTTCCACGTAACAGCGTTGCATAAATGTGAGGTTTGTAAAAACCGCCACCTTGCAAGCCACGCATTAAGTAGGAGCGTAAGGGAAAGTGCAACCTTATTTTTTGTATTTTTAACTCGATTTGGATAAAATTTACTACGCTGTATGTCCACAAACCTTTAGTGATTTTTAGTGAATTTCATGAAAATCGACGCAAGGAAACCCACTCTTTACCTACGGTGATAAGCGCCTTTCTGTCTTTACTTTCCACATCTATTGACCGATTTGTGTTAAATTCCGTATAAGAGATCTGCACATAATGCTGGTGAGCATTTATGAGTTTTGTATATATCAGCAAAAGAGAGGCTGTATTTTTCTTATGCGAGTAAATGAAATTACAGTTACACAAGCATCGCAACATTGTACGTCATCTTAAAAAAACGCCATGGTATAATCCGTACAGCACGCCACCGGTACAACATTTGCATCCTTCTTACAAAATTTACTGATTACATTCTCGAAAATTCTTTCTCCGTCCCACATATAGCCTGTGTGTCTATTGTCAGTAAGCGTCCTGGTGGTGGTGGTGGTGGTGGTGGTGTGTGTGTTTGTGTGTGTGTGTTTGTGTGTGTGTGTGAGTGTGTGTGTGAGTGTGAGTGTGTGTGTGTGAGTGAGTGTGTGTGTGAGTGTGTGTGTGTGTTTGTGAGTGTGTGTATGTGTGAGTGAGTGTGTGTGAGTGTGTATGTGTATGTGTGAGTGTGTGTGTGTGTGTGTGTTTTTTTTTTTTGAGTAGATAATACCGTGTGGTTGAGGTTTAGTTTAATTAAAGACGATTTTGCACCTATAAATATTTGCATATTGTGTAGGATACACGTAAATATTACTATAAAGAGAGTCGGTTTAGCGCCGAAAATAGTAACTATGTTCTACTGAATACGCAAATTGATTACCAACACTTTTACTGCGACGACAGAACTTTGAAATTTACACACCTTTTCCAGTTCAAGTGTAGATATTATAAATGACCTTACACTTCTGCCCCGTGTTATCCTGCAGACAAGCACATGGAATTTCGTGACGATTCTTCAACTGCTATTCACGGCTTTCCTCTGTATCGACAATCAAAGTATTGCTATTTATCATCTGTCCACTTTACTTGAATCGGAACACCTTATATACCGAATGTGACAATTCAGTGGGTAATACTAGTGCTTGTAGGATGTGGGTATATGGACTGGATTGGGCGGGCCCAAGATAGAGATAGGTGGCGGACGCTTGTGAGTGCGGTAATGAACCTTCGGGTTCCGTGAAATGCGGGGAATTTCTTGACTAGCTGC
>Ga0131853_10019400_pt1 | contig 12375 bp, 5 predicted proteins | sample TergutLab28metaG_FD_92764 | JGI IMG/M metagenome (GOLD analysis project Ga0131853, IMG submission 92764) | Labiotermes labralis P1 segment gut microbial communities from Petit-Saut dam, French Guiana - Lab288 P1 (version 2) (version 2) | ecosystem: Host-associated > Arthropoda: Insects >...
GGGGGGGGGTAAAGGCGGCCGGTGCCTAGGGCTGACAACCTTACCACCTTCATGTGCCGATTGTCTTGAAATCTGGGAGCCTCAACATTCTGGAAAGCTCAGAGCCTGTGCAGGCCTGTGATGGGATTGCTGTACCTTTTACGAATTCCATCCGCAATAAAGTTTGTCTGATGTTACCTCTAAGTTTCGCACCATAGTACAGTTAAAGATGCTGCGACACGTCATCACGTCTTTAGTTGTTGAAGTAAAACTATCAATTCGTACGTAATGTATGGTGTCTATACACAAATGTTGCTAGTCCCACGTGTTTATTTTTCTGGGATGGGGGATGCCGCCAACAAATGTTTCTTATTTTCGCATGACCTACCACCTTATTCTGTTTAGGACTCTATTTTAAGCGTTCTTGGTGTTGCGTAATACGCGCGTTCGCCATGTTGTTCTACTACTTGCTGGAAGTGACAAAGTATGAAACTAGGGCGTTATCCAAGAGCAATGTTCGTACCAATTTTACGAAAATCGTTCAAATGTTTCAAAAATGTAAAACTATATTCACAACAAACATGTAGAGAGCAGAGTGGTAAAATTTATATTGTTCATTTCATGTAAAGGTAAAGGTAAAGCAGTTCCATTACAGGCCTGGTGAGGCTCAGAGGGTTCCAGGAAGTTAAGCCTCCCAGATTTCGTGACAACGTTATAGGATGGTGGTAGGGTTGTCAGCCTTACGCACCGGCCGCCTTTACCCCCAGGAAGTACTCCTGGTACTCATTTCTGTTAGAGGCTGATTCGACCCCAGGGCCATAGTGCGATCGGAAGGATTTTATGTCAATTAAAAATCAACTAACACCAGCTGGGATCGAACCAGCGACCTTCCGATTTGTAGCACAGCACCTTAACCACTGTGCTACCGCGGTCACCGTTCATTCCGTGTATAATCGATAACTCACGAAACTAAACCAATAAAATGCACAAAATTATTCCTTATAATATAATATTGTGTGTCTAAGGAAAAAATGTTTTGCGTTTGGTTGGTTTAGTGTCGTAAATCAGAGCACAGTGGCGTCATGAGTTTGTTTGTTTGGTAAGCTGAAGAATACAGGCTAGAAACGGAAACTAAGTACATACGGACTGACGGAAACGTACCGAAATGTTACTTATTTATTTTGCCTTTTTGCAACACGATGTAATGCAACAGAAATTGTCACCAATTTGCCAGTTGTTGCCAGTTCCACACACTCCGCTGTTCTCTTTTATCTGTTCAACATTCCGATACTGCTCGTCATGAATGTATCTCTATTTAGGTAAGAAGGCGTGGCAGATGTTGCCCAACTCTTTAGTCACTGTAGTCCCACAGAGCAGACGGTTAACAGATAAGCTAAGAGTGGCGTAATCAAACAAGAAATTTCCAGAACATTTTTACTTCCGTACATACATTAGGCCTAATTTTTTAAAGAGAACCCTCAGGTAGTCACTAACCCGAAACAAAAAGCGTTCAATTTCCATATTATTTTTAATATCCTTTTTAATATTATTCTCCCATTTACGTCTGATTCAACCAGTCAAATTTTCAGTACAATGTATGGTAACCACAACGGTCTTTATGTTGTGTGAGATGTACAAACTACACAGTGAAAATAGTGTACAATATTTTCAAAAGTTTCCTGCTAGAACCACATTTACTTTCATAAATTCTCCCCAGCACCCTTTTTTCAAACGAACCAGTTTGTAACTCTCCTGACCCAAAAGATCAAGTCATACATCGATGGAAAGCAACATGTAAACATCATGTACAACAAATATCTGAAAAATGTCGTAGTGGAGAGAAGTCTAATTGAAGGTGTAAATAATAAACCTTCGGCAGTTGGATGACTGCAACGCAATAATTAAAGACATGCGAAATACAAATTCGATGTTTCGGACACTGAATTCGTCATCAAAGACGAATTTTGGCTTTTTATACCACAGATTGCCTCTCGAGATTTCAAATGCTGATGCCTTCCGTGATTGCGAACTATAAATTCGAAGGCATGTGTCTGTACTTTTCACGGTTTGCGGTATAATACAGTACCTGGTGGAGTGATGAGGAAAAGTTTGACGAATGTCGCAAGAGCCATAACAGCTGATCTCCGTGTCAAGGCAGAGTACCTTCCGGTCACTGCGTGCCATCAGTTGCCTTTCGAGACTGCCGAGTCTCGACTGTTAAGCCCAAAACACACCTGACCCAGCCCATTGCGATTTACTGCCAAAGCCTCTGTAATTGCTGTACGCTGATTACGATTATGTAAATCTAGGTTACAGCCCGTAGAGTAATTTAAGACAGGCATCCAGTTTTGGCAGAACGGAACCCTGTGAGAGAAAATATCGCTACCAACAAAAGGATTATTACTTGATGTCAAGACTACCGCGCCTTCAAGTGTGAACAAACGTGTAATATCCTTAAGATTGCTTAAGCTGAGAACAGGAGATGGGAGGAATTGGTCAGTACAGTGACTAGGCTTCTGGGAGAATGGCTGCGGAATATTCCATTCTAAATAAGGCAGAGACATTTCTCTTTTCTACAACGTCCGTACCGGCCTTAGGAACTTTTTGTCTACAACAGTCTTGAACATATCTTACTCTGAGATCGCAAGGTAAAATACGTGTCTGTATTTGTGTATGTTATTCCCTGCAGGTGTGACCACATTCACAGCAGTTCTCAAGAATTCACAGAACACTAAATGCGACATAAATATTTTCGTCCTACAGATATCCTTTATTGTACAGACAGACACAGAGACGTGTTGGGACAATGACAGTCACGGTGAGCACAGTCAGGCTAGGGCAGAGTAACAAGAGACACAGTGAGCACAGTCATGTTAGGGTAGTGCAACAGAGTCACAGTGAGCACAGTCAGGCTAGGGCAGAGCAACAAGAGTCACAGTGAGCAGTCATGTTAGGGTAGAACAACAAGAGTCACAGTGAGCACAGTCAGGCTAGGACAGAGCAACAAGAGATACAGTGAGCACAGTCATGTTAGGGTAGAGCAACATGAGTCACAGTGAGCACAGTCATGTTAAGGTAGAGCAACAAAATCACAGTGATCACAGTCAGGTTAGGGTAGAGCAACAAGAGTCACAGTGAGTGAGTATAGTCAGGCTAGGGCAGAGCAACAAGTGTCACAGTGAGCACAGTCAGGCTAGGGTAGAGCAACAAGAGTCACAGTGAGCACATTCATGTTAGGGTAGAGCAACAAGAGTCACAGTGAGCACAGTCAGGCTGGGGTAGAATAACAAGAGTCACAGTGAGTACAGTCATGCTATGGTAGACCAACAAGAGTCACAGTGAGCACAGTCATGTTAGGGTAGAGCAACAAAAGTCACAGTGAGCAGAGTCATGCTGGTGCAGGACAACAAGAGTCACAGTGAGTACAGTCAGGCTATAGTAGAGCAACAAGAGTCACAGTGAGCACTAATGCTGGTGTATAGCAACACGATCCACACAGCCATCAGGCCAGATACTACTAACAGCTTGCTATTAACATTCGCAAAATGATCTGTATTAAGAAACGCCACGGTAAAATGGAACTGCTTAATAAATTTAATATAAATCAGAAAAATCTACCAATGATATAAAGAAATGAGAGCCAAACAATCAACATGCCTATTGGCGAGATGTATATACAACAAGAATTAAACCTTTGGATCTCGCGCCAGTAACTAATTTGTCTGAAGCATGGTAGGCCAATATAAAAAAAAATTACTATAGTCACAAAGACGGGCAACATACCTAGTATAAAATTAACATGTACATAGGTTCGCCTACATATTTTTGTGGGGAAAGGCAGTAAGTGTTACATATTTTCCGTGTGTACGTGAGTGCGTTAATCTGTAGCCATATTTATCCAGCATGCAAAGCGCATAAACCGTAATACGTCATCTGTGGCATGTCTTCCTCTGTCACATTTTTCTTCATTATCTCATAAATGGGGCACCATTTTCGGAAAAAGTTCCTGAACATTAAATGTGTGATTTAATTTTCTCTACAAATTTTATCTGAAACTTTTTCGATCTAAGAATAATTCAGCGAGCTATTATCATAAATATACATAGGTCTTCATGTAAAGTACCAGTTATTCTTGTCAGATTTGACTGACCCTTGAATTTTAAGGAGAGATTTCGAAAAATACGCAAATATGAAATCACGTGAATATACGTTCTTCCATGTAGACAGAAGGACAGGCGGACAGACAGAAAGACATGACGTAGCTAATAGTCACGTTTAGCAATTTTGCTGACGCGCCTAAAATAATGTATTTGTTTTTAGTAACGTAAATATCAGAAAATTCGTTACACGATAAGGATGGTGAATTTTAAGAAATTTAAAGTAGAAGGAAGCCTATCGTCTGTGTACTCTGTACCGTAACATTCAGTATTTCAGATCTTCATGGGACCAGACCTTCGCCTGGTACCACAAACGTCTTCCGTTTCGGACCGATTTCAGACTTTATAGAAACGTAACATTTCTGAAGGCGAAGGCCTTTACTATACAGCGGTGGAAACCTCATATCTCGCATTGCAGATTCTAGGAAAAGTCTGTCGGGCCAATTCGACGTTTATGACATACGACGACGTAGAATTGTTGTCTAACAAGGAATTGCGACTTACTGTCAGCAAATAAGCTTACAACTAAAGGGCATACATTAGTTTCATCATAACAGAAAAATTCACCGTCGAAATCAATAGAAATTTTAACGCTGCAGCAGAATCTTGGTGGTCACAAATTCGAGGATGATCGCGAAGTGGAGCAGTTGTGAGAGAATGGCTGATCACTCAGGACACGGACTGCTTTCAGGGATGCTTTAATTGTGGTCGGAATTTTGTGCCAAATTACTGGAACACCATGACAATTAATTTGAACTGTTCTTATTAGAATAATATTAATATTAATAACGACGAGTAACATTGTAGTGACGGGCACCAAATTTATTCCGGAGAAAAAGAAAATTTAGAGTTCCAATGGCGCCTGCTCGTCTTTTCTGGTGAACTTACCCTGGAGAAAATATAGCGCTGTGGGAACTAAACAAGTTAATCTGTTATAAAGTGGAATATTTGAGTATACAGCAGAGAAATGATGTTGAGAATTTTGGCTGAATTTTGAATTTTGTAGAATATTGAATTTTTAGGGTCGCATCGTGACATCTTTCTCACGGTGGAAGGGCTGCATTGAGGAGAAAATTTGGAGAGCTGCATGAGAAGCATGCAGTGCAACGTGGATTTGGCCACCAACTCAGCATATACTCTAGAACCGAGAACAATTACACAAACTCTTGGTAGAATTAACTGGTTGCAGTGCCTTTCGGAAGCATATTGACTGCTAGCTCTGTGACAGCACTTGTCCTGCCAGTATTTCCCGACATCGAAACAGCGCTGCTTTGTTTGCAGGTTTGTAGGCTACGCCCGCTTCTCCTTCTGATAAGAGTAACATTGACATATTGATGAGTAACGATGTTAGCAGAATAATACTGACAGGGAAAATCCGACGTATTTGGAGCATACCCTGTCCAAATTCAATTTTCTTCACAAAACACCTCGCATGGGCTGGCCCGGAATCAAACCCGGACTTTCGCGGCGATATGCCGGCGACTAACAAGACCTCTAAAGAATTTACATAATAAAATGTTGACAAGCTTACTTACAGAGAACGCGCTGCGTGTGCATAAACTCCATTTGGTACATTACTCGCGGTTTATTTTAAGAATCATGCAACGCGCATAAATGACCTGCGTGGGTAAAACGCAGGAACATTAAACTTTTGGCGCCGGAATAATTTTTTTAATTTTAGCACAACTTGTATATAAAATGTGAAAAATACAGGAACCAAATTCTTTAGAATTACGAAACAAACTGCATTTTGAAGAGAAAAAAACGGAGAGTATATACCATGTTTAAAACATTCAGTACCTATATTTGTTGAATAAATATATAAAATGCAACTTTGGAGGTTAGCGGTGCTGTACGTCAACTATAGTTGACGTTAGGCGTCAGAAGGTTAAACATTAAAGCAGGCAGTAGTATAATTGCCTGTGTACTTTGGAGGGTTATATCTGCTTTCTGTTCCCGATTGGACATGAAATTTAGGAACTCACGTGTTGCATATTTACTATAGACAGATGCAGACAGAAATACAATCTGTATACAGCTACAAACATTCCCGCATTCAAGAGAAGCATGTAGGTGGCTAGAGAGGCGAAAATATGGATTCTGCGATACGATCTAATTGCAACACGCAGTTCAGATCGTGCTTACTGGCTGTGCGCCCGACAAACCAAGAGTGGAGCAAGTGTAGAGGCTAAACCAGCCCGTGTGGCTGAACACAAACAGATACCGAATAAAGAATAACTGGCACAGAGACCTTAACGTACAGACACCAAGCCCGATTTCAGTTCCAAAAAACTGCAATCACAAATTGGACAAGAGCAGGCAGCATCCTGCTATTGGATATCATCAAGTATAATTATGCAACATCCCTTATAAAACTTCACGATATCTGGAATTACATTTTTGCAAAAGAAGATTCCTTATCGCAAGTTCTTTACCCATTCTTGCATTAGGATCCAGTGAGCATGGCAACGTCATTTGTGTGAGGAAGATGTCCCTTCAAATAAGACAAGTATAAAAGTAGAGGAACAAACTGCTCCAGAATTGTTACATATGGATTGTGGCTGATGGACTTCATGATGGCACACCACTTATGCTACAAGACTGTCGCTAGGCACTCGGAGATTCTACAACTGCTGCTTAATTATCCACCAGATTTAGACTAGAAGCGACGACGTGGTTTTTTGTTACCTGTCTGGCGGACACCAAGCAGATATACCGCACACGTAATAGAGAAGAACAAATAATACGTGAGATTTTTTTCCTAAATTTAAATGTCTTCAACCGTGGTGAACTCTGAAGTGTTCAGATAGACCATTGCTTTTATTGGTGAACCTGAGAGCTCAGTTAATATGGTGATCAGTCTACGGAGTGGGCGGAGGCAGAATCGTGTTTGATTCTTGGTGTGGGTTGTGTTTTGTTTACTCGAAAACGCGTTCAGACTGTCCCTGGGGCCCACTCAGACTCCTATTGAATGGGCGCAGTAGAGTCTTTGTCTGGGGATAAAATGGTCAGAGCGTAATGCTGACGACTCACCCCAACCTCCTTCTCTAGTGTCACAGGATTTATGCCTACCCGAGAAGGTTAAAAGTGAGGCATAATGCCGGTGACTTATTTAGGATGATGAATTTCAACTTAAATTATAATGTTGCTTCTTCAAGATGGACATTAAATGTAATAAGTCAGACACGCTAAGGGAGGTACATAGATCCATTGTGCTTGGTAATGGGTCTTGAAAGGTCATTAGACACTCATAAAGAGAAACGAAAATGATTACACAGAAAAAAATATTTTAATAGACTTAAATTTTGTACTTCTCAATACGAACATGATGAAATGAAAGAAGGTGTTATGGGCGGGACGTGTAGCACACATATGGCATCAACAAGTTCGTATCAATCCAAGTTCGAATCCTGAAATTAATAGATGACCTGGAAAAATTAGGCATAGATGGGAAAATCCAAGATGTGGAGTGAATTATTGTTGTTCAGAAGAGGATGCAGAGACGGACTGCCGTCAATACATTCGCGTTGCATGTAACAGCAGAAATTCAACATGTTCCTGCGAAATGTTGTTAATTTTTAACATTTCGATACGGTGTTGTTTATTCGTTGCATCACATAAAACATCGCATACAGTCCAAATGAAAGACGACAAAAGTCACGGTGGATTTCAAAGACTTCTCAGTATTCGAGGGTTGTTTGACCGCGCATCTTCCTCGTGAAATAATTTGAAATGCCAACTTGATGCAACTAGGTAATTTTATTGATGTGTTCTTAGCTCGACATGTTTCGGGTACATACTCTCGTCTTCGGGAGCATTAGATGTTGAGTTGCAGCTTACGGTTTTCTTCACCGAGTCTTTGGATGGGTGGTGGTCTTGAGAGCCGCTGTACGGCACCATCCGCACCATAAACACGACCTACGCAGCGGCTCTCAAGACCACCATCCTTCCAAAAACTCGGTGCAGGAAACCATATTCTGCAACTCAACATCTAATGCTCCTGATGACGGGCGTATATACCCGAAACATGTCGAGCTAAGAATACATAAATAAAATTACCTAGTTGCATCAAGCTAGCATTTCACATTATTTCACTTCTCAGTATATTATCAAGACCTGTAGCGTACAATAATCCTCCAACTCTCCTACTCCGGTCATCTTAATTCCGGATATCCGACATCTTGTGCGAGATTCTAAAGCGGAACTACACAAACACTAAGCAGGAATCAGTTCCTTTATACCAGATATCTTCTAGAATTCACACTTAGAACACAACCTTAGGGGACTTCGTTTGATTGGTTCGTTGGAAGAGTTAATCTCCGTCACCTGTTCAGTGATTACTCCTTCACACTTTACCTGAGAACGGAAGCACAAAAACAGTTCTGGAAGGATGGGCTTATTCGTATAAAACCTAGATGATATGCTTCAGAGTAGAGCTTTCTAAACTTTGTGCGCAATTGGCGCACGTTGTGTATAGGTTTTGTTTCGCAGCTTCCTGGAAATAGAATATAGCACTAAAATTTATAGGCTTCGCCTACTTTTAAATGATATTCACTGTAACTGTTTCCAAGAAAAAGCACTAGACTCAACACAACTTTCAACAGGACTGAGAGACTTAGAGAATTGCTTACATAAACATAGAAATTTTCTGTTCGTAACAGGCTGTGTCAAGGAAAGATCTGGGATGAGATGTGGGGTGAGAATCCTTCCAAGTTATTATCGTAGGTGCTCTTAAAATGTTTACTAATTACTACTGCCAAATTTCACATGCATGTTTATTGTTCAGTTTTCACTAATTGCTGAAATACATATGTTTTTTGTACTGTGCATTGTAATACAATGATGTAATGTTAACCAACAAATTGCACTTTTTAAATTAATGTTTTAATTCAATTCTTCTTGCCTACTACATGTTTCGAACGTCTTATATCCATCATCAGGAAGACTATATTGTACATGCAGCCTTATATGGGGTGCTTTTCATGCATTTACGCAAGCACTCTACCAGGTTGAAGGATGTGCATGGACACGTTAAACGTAACAGTACAACTTTCATAATTATGTAATTCTTTTAAACGTACATTCATTTTCATACGTATAATCATTCTTCTGCTGACAATCTCACAGCACACCGGCTGCGAACCAACAGTCCCATTCACTAACACAGATGGCAGATCAATGACTGTGAATATGGGGCAAAGGTGAAATGACAAATCAGTGCGACGCACGTTTGTGGTAACATTCAAACATTAAAAAAACAAGATAAATACACCGGCTGATACTATTTGCTGGCGTTAGATTTTACGTTCTCACATCAATTAGTAGCAAGACTGAGGTCCGCGAGGGATCAGTAGCCATGTCCCTTAGCACATGATTTACTCTTAGAAATGCTGGTACCCTTTTTTTAAGTTTTCCATCCCGAAATGTTATATCATACAAATAAACACTATACGTCAGTCAATAACACAACATTTATTTTATATACAATGGTATATTTGTCAGGGCGACATGTTTCGACATAGTCGATCATCCTCAGGTCCTCCAACAAAACAGATCTGGGAGCTGAATCTTGGATCTTGGATCTGTTTTCTTGGAGGGCCTGAGGATGACCGACTGGGTCGAAACATGTCGCCCTGACATATATACCATTGTATATAAAATAAATGTTGTGTTATTGACTGACGTGTAGTATTTATTTGAATGTTGGTACCCGTCTACCAAACAACAAGCTATAAACCAAAAATTCATGGTCGATTCGCAGCACTCCTGTTTAATGCTCTGGGGGCCCCGGCTTCAAATCCCAGTCCCAAGACCAGACAGACTTAGTCCTCGGTCCTTCGAGAAAATTTCCAGATGAGAACCATACGCTTGGTCACCACCGCCCCCTTCCATATCCTCTCCAATCAATCATATATTAATCATCGCGTCATTTGGTGCTGTAAAATCTGAGATATTGACGGGGTCGCAAAATGAACTACAAATAACCCGCAGTGCGTCACATCTGGCCACACGCTCGTGATTCTTGTGTCACTCTTGCCCGCAGAGCAGTCTCACACAGGTGCTCGGTGCTGTTTCTATCTCCCGCTAGAGTTCGTTACTGCGTGAGAGATACGTTCACTGAACTTATTAAAGAAATGTAACATTGTTTACTTTCTGGCTAGAAAGTTGAGTGATAAGAGAAGTTTAAACAAAGCCAGTCATTGTGAAATGACGCATCAACCTACTTTTACCAGAAGTAATATGTAGTCACAGGAAGTTACTGTTGATCAGCATACCCAGCCCACACGCAGCACAGTGTACCCTGCACCGCACATCAGCCTTCTTTCGTTACAACCTCGATGTGATAAAGGCAGACCGTGCGGTAAAGACGCGTCATACACAGAGGTGAAGGAAATGACGTCACGCTTTCCAGTTGGAAACACTTCACACTTGTGTTTGAGGTGTGTCCAAAACGAATTTCTGAGCTGCACGGACTACCCCGACTTAAAGTTATTCGCAATTCTCTTCAGTCCCTCCACGAAAATAACGCCCCTGTACCTTACAGTAGTCTAAAGAATATTTTTGCCTAATCACTAAAAACTGAAGAAGTCTGAGTTAATGACACCGTCCTGCTTTCTTATCTGCCTTTTTATTTCTTTATTTATTTCTCCTCTCTTCTTAACTTCCATTCCATTCTTTCGATAAATGGTGTTCAATACAAACAGATACACGTGTTCTGAAATTTCAATACTGCGATATTCTTGGATGCAGCGCTGTGTAATTTCAGAACATTCGTCTCCATGACAACAACAGTAATCTTGCCTATGCACTTCTTACATGGAGCAGAGTCTTTCCTGAGAAGCTAATCTGTTCTCAGCTAGTCAAGAAATTCCCCACATTATATGGAACCCGGAGTTTCATTACCGCATTCGCATGTGCCCGCCACCTGTACCTATCCTGAGCCAGATCAATCCAGTCCATCCCTTCCCATTCAACTTCCTGAAGATCCACCTTAATATTATATTCCCATCTAAGCCTGGGTCTCCCAAGTAGTCTTTTTCCCTCGTTTCCCCACCAAAACACTCTATGCGCTTCTCCTATCCCCCATACATGCTACACCTGTGTACTTATATTAATTTAAACTAAAAACATTCACCATTCACAGCCGAACCCGGTTATAACGACATCAGTTTAGGCGACACCACCAATGTAGCGTTAAGATATTCTGCGGTGCAAATTAATTTCTCGCTGTTAACCACAACATTATCCTCTTGGTTGTAACAACACTCCTGTATAATAGCACAATGTGTTCCTTTCGTGATGTTGTAACCTATTTAAGCTGTAAATAGAGAGTGCCTTTGGGAGTGCGGTCGAAATGTTCCCTCTTTATTAAAGATACAGTACATCTGTATGCCCGAAAGCTACAAACGAACTCATCAACTCTGAACCTCCGAATGTGGATACAGATTTGGATACCGCACAGTTATACTGGGTACTACTCCAAAACGCAACACACATAACGCTGACTGCCCGAAAGGTTACAAATTATGAACGTGCAGTACTTCTACTCATTTCGCAACACAAATTCTGATGGGTCCATAACCGACCGTTTTACCTTCTTAGTCCATCGTCGAAGGCTGCGTAACAAATGATGATCCCATTGTAAACGGATCAACTGACAGAAGTTGCGTTAGTTTTATGTCGACAAATTTAGAAAAAGAACCAAATATAAAATGTTAAATAAAGTGGCCACATTCATTAAGTTTTATGAGCAGAGACAAACAAGAGACAGAATCCGATACCACGTGTCCAGTAATGCAAGAGACGCGTAAAAAGATATTTTACGAACTGAAGAAAAAATAAGTCTAGAATGTTAAACCCGACTTGGAGACTTAATATCTAGTTAGCAGAAGTATGTACTGGAGTTAGAGCGGACGGCAGAATCAGTGACAAAAACTGTTGGGCGATCCCTGAGAATATAACAATTTCGCTCTGGTCACAAAAGGTTCTTCGTCAGCTGTCAGAGCCCGCAATGACCCGCACACAGTTATCACTTACATTACAGTACCTTGCCACTAGGAGAAGGTATGTAGTCAAACACAACTTAATCACTGAGGTGTATTTAATGAATGTGATCGAAAACAACTACATGTTTCGGCCTGTGTTGGCCATCATCAGGTTGTCTATGGAACTTAAGGGCTAGCTATATGCATGCGCGCGCGCGTGGTGTAGAGATCTCTACATACGCATAGTTTGACAA
>Ga0131853_10019401_pt1 | contig 12375 bp, 10 predicted proteins | sample TergutLab28metaG_FD_92764 | JGI IMG/M metagenome (GOLD analysis project Ga0131853, IMG submission 92764) | Labiotermes labralis P1 segment gut microbial communities from Petit-Saut dam, French Guiana - Lab288 P1 (version 2) (version 2) | ecosystem: Host-associated > Arthropoda: Insects >...
AAGGTAGGAATTGGGGCAAACTGACCCGCTTCCTGAACTGTAGCAGCCCATAACACTAAAATTGATTATGAGTGCAAGGGAACAGAACACTTTAACTGCGTTGAGTGCAGACAAACAATTAACATTTTTGTAGAAATGAAACAGCGCGTGTTATATATAATTTTTTTACGAATTAAGCACCTTCATCATCTATTCAGGAAGATTACAAAGCTAGTGAAAAACTGCTTAATGAGGAGCTTAACGATCTGTAAATTGAGAAGAATGAGATTGGCGGGTCATGTAGCGCGTATGGGGGAAAGGAGACGTGTATACTGTGCTTTGGTGGGGAAACCTGAGGGAAAGAAACCACCTGGGAGACCTAGGCATAGATGGGAGGATACTATTAAGATGGATCTTCAGGAGGTGGAATATGGGGTTATGAACTTGAACGAGCTGGCTCAGGATAGGGACAATTGGCGGGGACTTGTGAATGCGGTAATTAACTTTCGGGTTCCATAAAATTTCTTGACCAGCTGAACACCGGTTAGCTTCTCAAACAGGACTCTTCTCCATAGAATAAGTAAGTAAGTAAGTAACTATCCTAGTGAAGCCGAGTAATAGTGCGTAGTTGTGCGTAGTTGTGCGTAGTTTTGTTGGTAAGCGAATTTCCTTTTTATATCTTCAACGTCCGTACATTCACGCAAATAGTCCCGTGTTTCTTTGAGAATATTTACTGCTCTTCAGTTATATTACATTGGATATTTGATAACATGACCTTTAACTGTTCATGGATGATGCGCGTACTTAAGTGCCGGGGATGAAACATTGATGTAGCAAGAGAGACAATAATTTAAGAGAAGTGTCGTTGCATGCCGTGACAGAGTCACTGTTGCGTGTTCGTTTGCCGTTTTCATCACGCGTAGCACAAGACGCTACCCTGCCTGAAAATGACACACTGGGTACTCTTTGTTTGGTCCGAAGGTCCGTATTCGATTGCCCACATAGTGGTGGGAACCGATGTCCTGTCCTGTTACACCTCCTGAATATCGCACACACATCCTATTATGCTGCAACACATACCTGTGAGTGAGGATGGCGTAGATTAAATATTCTGTTCTTTTTTGTCGCGTTCTTAAAGGTATTGAGTTCTTTGTCGAAGACCTGGTTACTGAGCTACAGAATAAACACATCAGACATACTTCCCAGTAATAAATATTATGATCGAGCCAATTCGTGCAACAGAGTCCAACTTGAAAGTTCAACATTTCCTTATCTTGTTAATATTTTCTGCGCTTTCTGTGTAAACGTGACGTCTTTTACGATGTTTACAATTGCCCGCTCGTGAATCCTATGTTGAGGCATATGATTCCCGTCCTTATTCTTGGATTCTCTTGCTTTGAGACCCATTTTAATATTATACAACGTTCTAGGTGTCGCAAGTAGTGTCTTTCAGTGAAGTTTTCTGACTAATATTTTGTACCTACGTCTTAACACTCCCATGCGTGCTACACGCCCCGCGCATCTCTTCCAATTTGATTCGGTCAAATTATTTCATAAGGAGTACGATATTTTAAAAGTTTCTATATTCAATCTTTTCCACCACCCGTAAAACAAAATTCTTCACTTTAAATGTTGATACTAATCTGTCTTTATTTCGCAAGACTTCTTGGCCTGTAAATTTAAGTAACGTTAATCGTAATCTCGGAAGAGTTTGTATAAATAATGATATTATTATATAACATAGGTATTCATGTACCGTACGCTGCTCCTGCATGTTTTCAGTGTCAGAAGAAAGCCCAAGTAACTGTATGGAGACCAAAGTTGCTTTTTACGTAGCTCAAATGGAAACAGCTGAATTGCGGGTTGGATATATGGGGAGCTATAGTCGGACCTCTTTTTCCAATCACCCTAAATAGAAGAAGTTACATTGTAAGTCACGATTTGCTTGCTGTTGCAGCACCTAGTATTCAATGCATATTTAAATTGGAATTACCGGCTGCAGGTTATTTTGGTGTGATCCGAGAGAGCTCAGCCGTCCAACTATAAAAGAGATTTTCTAATAAAAAGAAAGAAAGAAAATTAAGAAAGGAAGAAAGAAACAGTCGAGTTAGAATGTGAAATTGGAGCTTCCTACTATCGCTACATATAAATACAAAATTTGTCGAAAAAAAGATTGACCTAAATATTAATAATACTTGTAAATATGAACCCATATACGGCTGAAAAGTGAAATACTCGTATAGTATGACTTAGCAATACCCCGTGTGCACTTTTAGTTGCTTTTATCAAAGAACGAAGACAGAAATTACAGAGTGCTAAAATATTCACGCATTTTATTAGCTAACGTTCTGAATTTTTTTTAGTTTTCTTCCAGTTGCTTCAATTCGTCCCTCAGGTTTTCCTAAAAACACTTCCGAATTGTCACAATAAAAACAGAAATATTCTGTCACACCGTGTGACTCAGACACTGGACTAGTCAATTATCAGTTCCAGAATTCTCTCAGCTTAACTCCTGAACATTGACGGAAGAAAATTTCCGAAGTAATTACATCACTGTCTCGTGCTAATCCAGATACAAACTAAACAAGAACGAAAGTTAAGATGCTGTGAAAACATGCAAATGGGCAGGACGATATACAGGCATTTTCGTTAACTTGTTACACCTGCCAGTTTAGGTGTGATTATGGTCAGGTGAGAATTGATATTGCACTAACAATAAACTGCAAGTATTCGTTAATATTCCTCCTAATTCGTTGTTATTGTCTCCCAGGTTCCTGAACTTACCTTTTATAATTACATCGGCATCATTAGTAGAATAGAGCAAAGCATTTGAATATTATACAAACACTTTCCAACAGAACAGAAGTAGTTATTATGAACGTATTTTGCATTAAATGTTGAATGTGTCCCAAATTCATGTTTCCCTTTCGTGATATAATATTTTCCTCCAAATTCAATTTCTATTTTAGTTTGCCAATTAACGAACACTAAACAAATTACTCGGTGGGAAATAAGTAGTAATTTGTGAATCGTGTGTCTTTCTTTATTAGAAGATGGACAGCCTTAACAGACTACAAAGTTAATTTCAATACACTTCTAAATTAAAATATCCATTTCGGAGAACACTACATTGCTTTATTTACCACATTTAACTGATATAAATACAAGCCGAATGACAATCGAAATTCTGTCATTATTCTGTCCTCATACAGCACTCCATTCTTATAACTACATGTATGAACTCCAAGCGTGCCATTATTTCATTCAGAGGTACTGAGAGATAAATGTATCTTTATTGTTCCTTTGGTCGGTATGACAGCCTCGGACTTTACCGAACACAAATGCGAAGTGTTGGTAGCATGCACATTCAATAAAATAATGATTTGGAGTTGTAATAGTGGCTTAGTGGATACATATTTTGTAGAAATTGCAGCTAAAAGTGGAAATTATTTCACAGCAGTTGTGTACTCGTGGAAGATGAATGTCGGTACAGTATGTTAAGCGCAAAAGCTTTATATTACACGTAGAGAGACTGGGAAAGGTACCGGTGTTTTTTTTTAATTTGATATAATTCAGTACAATTGTAGGTTGTGTATTACAGGGTCTGCTTTGAGTTTGTATGGACTAAATTGAGTTCACTCTGCTAAACAGGCAATTACAACCTCTTTGTGAAATGTACAAATACCTGTCAATGTTGCTGTGTATCTGAGAAATAAATCACTCAAAACACAAACTGTTATACTTGACTAAGTTGTGACAGTAAAATTATCGCTTTTGTCTATTGAAGAACTGGAAAGTGATCATTATCATGTTCTGCAATTGAAGAAAAAGAGAGGTTACTTGTATATGCAGCTAGCTCTTCTGGACAGCCATTTGTAAGTTATGTCTAGTATTGTAGGTATAAATGAAACCTTTTTTTTTCAGAGCTTCTCAGATGTTTGAGGCTAGGTATCTTGCAAGACAGCTGTTCTTTTTAGACTGTTTCGTCGAACTTTATAAGGACAATATGCTAGTCTGCAAGAAAACCTGCCGGAATTTGACATTTCGGATTTTAGAGCTTTTCATGAGTGTTTGAATCTTCGCTATTTCACGAATTCTTTTTAAATAATAAGTAAATAGGCTTCTTTTTTTCAAAGATCCTTAATCTTTCGAAGTTGAAAGTAATATAATTGTTTATTCATTTTACACCAATTAATATAGACGGCTCAATATTTTTGCGCAATATTCCATTTTGCTCGTGAGTCAGGACGAATAAACATTTTGCGTGATATGATGCTGAAGCTGTTTGTGTGGCCATTGTTTTAGCTATGTGTTTAAAAAGGAAAAAGAATCGATGCTAGACCAAAGAATGGTACGACGAATACAACAATATACACACGGTCATGACAGACTTAATTTTGGGTGAACTAAATGAATACAAAAATCTTTCGCGGTTGGATGATCTGTCATTTGATGAGCTACTCAAAACTGTTACAACCGCAATCACCGAAATAGATAATAATTTGCGAGAAGTGGTCTCTAATAACTTTCAGCTTTACTCCTTTAGTCTGCGATGTTTGGCCACTGGAAATACCTTTGCAAATCTGAAATATTCTCTCTTGACGTATTGACTGCTCGACAGCAAGACAGTAACTGAATGGACACTGCGTAATAACTTCCACTATTCTTTTTTTTTCAAGCTTGCTCAGTAAGTATCAAAATTCTATTGATTGGTACAATATGTGTGAAAAGTTTCAATACTCGAGATAGACGGTCAATAATTTAACAATCACAGGTCCGTGATGGCTAATATGTTCTCAGAGTACAACCAACAAGATGCAATGTTTCACAATTTCTTCATTTCTGTAAGAAGCTCTGCGTGTTTCAGACGGTTTTTCCGTCCATCATCAGCAGCTAAAAACTGCACATACAGCGTCAGGTATTTGTCAGACCAATACTGCTACCTGCTGCTAGCCTGGCTAGCGGCAGGTAGCAGTAGAGCGTCTTAAAGAAATAAAAAAAATTTTGAATCGTTGCAGTCTGCGAACGTTCAATAATATTGGGCATAATGACCGTCCAGGGATACCTTAAATTTCATAGAGCTTGTTTGTAATTTTTCGCCCCCTTTTACCATAAATTTTTGCAAATTTTACGGAAAGTACCCATTTTAATAAATATTTGTTTTACACTTCGCTTTTCCTGACGAAATGTTAATCTACAATATCCCTACAAGCAAGCCGAATTATTGTCAGCTGTTCTGGTACCCTTTTGTAGATCCACCTTGATTCTGATTAATACAGATAAATATTTGTCTAAATCTTGCCTTTTGGGACGGTTTGTTGTGTATATAGTTAAAGTGATATGTGACTTGCTTTTCTTAAACTCGGCTATGCTAAACTTCTTAATTTTTAAGTTATTACGATCAGTTTTTTTGTGACTTAATGGGTTTACTAAATAACAATTTCGCTCAGGATAGGGACAGTTGGCGGTCATTTGTGAATGCGGTAATGAACCTTCGGGTTCCATAAACTGCGGGAAATTTCTTGACTAGCTGAAAACCGCTTAACTCCTCAAGAAGGATTCTGCTCTATGGAGTAAGTAAGTAACTATTTCTCTGTGTTACTTCCCTAAGCCAGCGGAACACGTGTGTTGGAGAGGGAGTTGTGTAATATATGACACGGTGTTAAAGGTAGCCGGTATATATGTATTGTGTGTGTGTGTGTGTGTGGTGTGTGTGTGTGTATATGTGTGTGTATGTATGTGTGTTAGTGTGTGTGTATGTGTGTGTGTGTATATGTGTGTGTGTGTGTGTATGTGTGTTAGTGTGTGTGTATGTGTGTTAGTGTGTGTGAGTGTGAGTGTGTGTGTGTGTGTGTGTGTGTGTGTGTAGAGGCATGTGACATACATTTTAACACATTTGAATTATTTGTATTAACTGAAACTTGTGGTCAAGTTAGTTAGTAGTTCTGCTTCTTTGAATCCTGTGTTCAAACATCAACATGGAACTCGGTTGTCCCGTTCCGGGATTTTCGTCAGTTGTCTTCAGTTTCTTCGGGCAAATATGCCAATATAGCACTTATGTTAATCAACGTCCACTTTTCTCCCACGTGCTCCCGATTTTGTTACTGATCATTATTCTCTCTTTAATCCAATCGAATGAAAATGTTACTAAGTAGTTCGGTTGTTTTCCACGTCTGAAAGCGGGTCGGTTAATGTTATATCGTAGAGACTGAAGGGTTATTTTGAAATAGATTAAGAATTAGCACAGAATTCTGGTTTATTTGGAGCTATACTTTAAATAATCTAACATCCGAAACAGTGATTCTCTAATATAAGATGATTCGATTACAGATAAGTGAATTGTATGAAACTGGGCAATTCATTGTTTGATTCACGAGTGTCTAATGCTGTGTGAAAATTTAATTAATTTAAAATAGTTGTGAAAATGGCCTTCACAGAAACATTAAAACATTGGTTATATTCCAGCAGATAAATACGCCAATTGCACTTGTTTGGACTCCAGCATCTACAGTAATATTCTGCAGGGCAGCCATAGGAATATGAGTCGCAGCTGAAAAGGCTTGCAGTTACGACATTTAGTTATGAGCTGGAAACTTGGCCGTTGTTACACATAAAATAAGGTTGGCATAATTATATTTCATTAGAAATTTTATCTAGGTCCTGCAACGGGCGTTTTACTACCTGTACCCTCTGTCATAAATCGACGCTGTTACTGAGGTCACTAAAATTTGAATTTCGTTTCATCGTAAATATTTTGGTGTGCAAGGGTCTTACGAATAAGTCTTCTGCTATGTTACTCTGTGTAAACTTGTAATTGATTACCGACGTAACGAAGCTGTTACAATCCTTCGAAATGTGGGTATTTAGTAGGAGATAAGGGATTACATCGCAGAAACCTTGAATCCTCAGCAATACTTTACTTCTTTGGAAAGCTAGATCTCGAGTTTTTTTTCCATATTATAGGATAGAAATTGGGTTGGAACAAGTGTGAACAAATCCCAGACGCCAGGTCGCTGTAACGACTACATTTTTACAGTGGCGCCTAACGTTTGTTTCAATGTGGAACTTGCTTAGTGTTAACCCGTGCGGTGCCTAGAATTTTGAGGTGACTCCTTAATTTTTGGAAAATTTGTACACCCCTGGATTGGAATATTACTGCCTTCAGGGAAGAACATATTACCATTCTGAGGAAATGCCGTGCCTCCGTCTTCATGTTAGAAGGGCTTCTGCTTTGAAACGACTCTTTGAAGACGGTTAGTCGAATTGTGAGATGCATATGTAACAAAAACTTTGATATATTAACACACTGCAGTTGGCCTAGTGCTTCCCGCAGTTTCCCCTACAATGGGAAGGACATTTTGCATCTTTCTTTACCATACGTCGTGTGAATTCGTGGTACTCTAGAAAAGTTGGAGAAGACTTTTTTGTTTAATGTTCATAAATACAGCAATGTGGAGTGTCGTTTCGAAGTTATCTTGCATAATAAGTGGGGAACCGGCATTAATTGTTATCATCCATCATTTTAATACTTATAAATTAAGGTATTACTGGAAAATATGATTAACCATTGTGAGAACGAAATTTAAAATAGTCAATAAAATTGATGAATGCATATCGTGGGGAAGTCTTTGTATTTTCTGTATGTCGTTTGATTAGTGTAGAACGCTATTTCAGTTCTTCCCGCTTTCTTAAAACTTGATTAGTAGTTCGGAATTTGAAACCGGAAGAAAAAATTATGGTTGAATGTAAGCTTTTAAATTCGATGATATGGACAGAATAAATTTTGACTCATCGAGCTCGATTGAGGCAGAAATTATTGACGATTCGAGTCACACATTCATTTACATGACTGTCGTCTGAATCAAGTCAATCAGTCACTAGTAACAACAGTGGAAGTATTTTATAGCAGAATGGCTGTGTTATACAAGGATGAGTTCAGCTTATAAAGCAGTTTGAATATATGTTACCTTAAGAGTGAACCAAAACACAGACCTATTTATACTTTGTGCACGGAATATATTTCCCGTTGAAGGGAGATCTGTGGGGAATATTTTATAAATACACGTTCAAATCCATTGATATGGATCCGTTCCTGTTTTTTAATTTAATCGTGGAGTGGGTAAAAACTCATGATACCCTGATCGCCATTGCATCCAACCTGACACTGTAACGAAGTTAGTTATGCTCGGGCAGTTAAAATTAGAAATCAGTTAAAACCTTGAATAGCTATCGCATGGGATTTCACATGCAACGATAAATAAAAATTTCATCGCGGTTAACTTGATTCAATATTAAATTCTGTTTGGTACAGTACAAATCTTTCATTGCGAAGTTCGGAAAATCTCTTGCTTGTGAAAGAGAAAATAAAACAAATTATTTTCGGAGTATTTTACCGTAATTTTATAATGAGTTATAGCCTTATAGTATTTGTGATTTTTGAAAGAATGACAGGCCTCAAAGTTGAAAGCTGTCATATTTCATGTAATTTTGAGCTTCGCAGATAACAAATACTGTCCGTTACAGTTTTCATTCCGTGCATCGTGATGTATTGAAACTTTCGTAACGCCAACAAAATGCCCAGTTTTAAAACCTGTTCTCCTTCTATTAGTTAGCTTCCTTCTATTAATTAGCGCTGTCACCATCCTCAGGGAATATATGCCAAGATTTCATTCAAATGTACAACAGGGCTAATTTGCAATAAACATATATTTGTTTTGATGTTTGTGCATTTCTGGTTAATATTATTTTTTATATACGTATATATATATATATACATATATATAATATTATTGTTGATATAGGGATAACATAATTTGTGTGTTGTTATAATTAAGTGGTGTGTAATCTCCGCTGCAATTGGTCACTGTTTACAACCATCTGTTCTATTTTGATCCAAATTGGACCCCGTCTTGTAAAATACAAACAATATTCTAAAATTGAGTATAAACGTTCTTAGATATATTAACCAGGTTAAGGTTTACATTCGTACTTACCCCGTATAGTGTGTTTCGTTTGGCTTATATTGGACAATGCCGAAACATGAAGAAGCTGATTGAAGAAAGAATACATAGATTGTAGAACTATGCGTTAATTGGTGTTACCGAAGTTTTAAAATGCTGTCTATGTTACGCTTTAACTTCTTTATGAAATGGATGGAAGTTCATGTTAAAGACACACAAAATAGGCCATAATTTTTCAAATACAATATCAAATATAGAACAAAGGAAGAAACTACCAGATGTGAAAAGTATTTTGAGAAAGTAATTTACGTTAATGCAGGAATATTACCACAAACCCTCTCTACTGGTTTTACGTCCATGCATGTCCTTGACCTCCATGAGGATCAATTTCCAGGCGCCTGTATCCCTAGCTGCTTTACTCCACCTCAAACACCCATTTTCTGCATGTGAATATTACCTCCATTTTTATCCAAATGCTGATGTTCTGCTAGTAGTAATATCTTATTTGACCAGTCATAACAAATAGCTTTCCGATACTTTTTTTAAATGATCCCTAGTTAGTTATTTGAGTTGAACACCACGACGGTTGCTCAGATGGAAATACAGTTTGTTACAGAAAACATATTTTTGTCATTCTCATTCTTATGCGGATGGTGCCGTGCACAATCCGCACCGTAAACACGACCTACGCAGCGGCTCTTAAGACCCCACCCATCCAAAAACTCGGTGCAGAAAACCATATGCTGCAACGCAACATCTAATGCTCCTGATGATGGTCGTATGTACCCGAAACATGTCGAGCTAAGAAAACATCAATAAAATTACCTAGTTGCATTAAGTTGGCATTTCACTATACTTCATAATGTACCCACGTTTAACACTGTTGTCTTGCAGACCATCAGAACATAACTGTCTCTATATGTTTTTGTACCGTGTATTGTGATACAATTATGTAATATAAACCAACAAAATGCACACTTTTCAAATTAATACCTTAATTCAATTCTTTGTTACTTCTACATGTGTCGAACATCATGTGTTCATCATCAGGAAGACCTTTTGTACATGTAGATTTTATTGTATGTTTTTCGTGCTGAAATTAAAATAAAAGGCTATTTGTTCGAAAAGCGTAGGAGACGCCAAGAATTTTTTAATATTATTATTTATTAGCCATCAGATTGTATAATCAATCTATAATATAATTTGCTATCTTGTTGTGTTTTACATGGTAGGGTGCACATCCAGCGATGACACCTCAGTCGTGAAGGTCGGATGTCCAACGTCTTTTTAGCCTTCTATTTCTCATTGGTTGTGTTAGTGTTGTCACTAGTGGGTTGGGATGGGATACTAGTTTGTTGAGGTGTTTGTCAATTCTTTCCTTGATAACCTCAATTACATAGGGGATGTTGAGGTCTGTATGGAGTGTGTGATTTGATACAAACCAGGGAGCATTTGCTATGGTTCTTAGGATTTTTGATTGTGATCTCTGTATAATTGCTGCATTGGATTTGCTGGCGCATCCCCACAGTTCTATTCCGTATGTCCATATGGGTTTGATCACTGCTTTGTAAACTAACAATTTGTTTTCTAGTGATAGGTTTGAGTTTCTCCCTATTAGCCGTTTGATTTCTTTTACTTTTAAGTTGGTTTGTTTCCTTTTCTTGATAATGTGCTCTTTCCAGTTTAGTTTGCAATCGAAATGTAGCCCTAGGTACTTAACAGATTCTACCTGTTGTAGTACTATTTGACTGATGCTTATTGCGGGACAGCTTTCTTTCCTGAGGGTAAAGGTTATATGTGATGACCTGGTTTCGTTTATTTTTATTTTCCCTTTTTTTAGCAATTTCTCTATGGTGTTGAGGTGTTCCTGGAGGTTGCGTGAGGCTGTCGTGGGATTTGCATGGGTCGCAAATATTGCTGTATCATCCGCGAATGTGCCCATCGTTGTGTCCCTGGGCGTTGGTAGGTCAGATGTGTACAGTATGTAAAGTAGGGGTCCCAGGATGCTTCCTTGGGGTACCCCTGAGTGGATTACGCCAAGAATTGAATTAAAACTTTAATATGTTAAGTGTGCAGTATTTTTATTTATATTACATAACAATTGTCTCTAATTACCGGCGCTACAGCTATGGTAAATCACGTGCATGTACTTACAGTTGCATTAACGTCCTGATAAATATTGTGACTTTGGTAAACATCCCGTCTAAGACGATCTAGAAATCATTGTCCACATCAGTTTGCTCTGTACATTCCACTTTATTAGCTACATGTATTGCTGATATCAAGCATGATAACGATAGGACTTACCCTGGAAACAAAGAGACAACAACGCTCTCTCTTATGTGTTGAATTATCTTCCGATGTGTGTCTCAAACGTTTTGTGTCAGTTCCTGTTGAATTACTCGAAACTGTGGTCCCAGACATATGAAATCACTGGGAAAACAAAGAGTTTAGATGAGTTCGCTTTGTTTTTATTCACGACGCCTGTCGTGCTGTAGTTGATACCATAATATATATATGTAAAACATATACATGTATAATATATATGTGTAATATATATGTATATAATGTGGATCTACCCAACGCATACCAATTCTTCGATATTGTGAGAATGTCACAAATAATTGAAGTCAGTCAACAGTTTGAAAAACAGGATATACGGTCAGTTTCCTCCGCTACCATTCACTTTCCCCTTAGTTTCTGTTTAGGTGCAGCAGCTGATTAAATTCCGTTCCAATTTTACGCTGTGTTAATTTCGAAACGTCTGTCAAGTAAAAATCTACTGTCCTACACCTCACTGCAGTTTTCGTATTGAACGTCGTATAAACCAATTTCAAATCCCCACACTTCATCCCATCTGCATTCCAGTCCAAGTTCACAAGAAACAACGTATTGGCTATTCTTAATCATCAAAGACCGTGTCTTGCTTTGAAATGAAATTTGGTTTAGCCATAACAAAGACTATAGTCAGTTTAATTTTGTCGAACTTTTTTGCAGCTGTTTTGTTTGCCCTCAGAGCATATTATGGACAGTCTTTAGTCCTCTGTTAAATGTTTCTTACCATTGCCTACAGTGTGTGAACCAAAACGCAGACGTTGCTAAAAAGAAAGGAGGATCATCTTATGCTGTCAAACACTTAGAAAATGAATTAAGGAAGGATTAATATAATAACATTTACAAAAGATAAATGTGAGCAAAAATGGACGCTGCGTAAATTTATGCTGATAAAGGTTTTTTGTAGTGTTATAATATACCATTATTGTTATTATTATTATAAGGAAGTTATTATTATAAACATTATTATTTTTGTTGTGAAGGCACTCTTGGAATGAATGATATTATTTTAAGGCAAAACGTATCTAAAAATAAGTACTTCTTTAATAAGTTTAAAGTTATTCATATTCCGTGCACTCAAACATGTCGACACACACACACA
>Ga0131853_10019403_pt1 | contig 12375 bp, 4 predicted proteins | sample TergutLab28metaG_FD_92764 | JGI IMG/M metagenome (GOLD analysis project Ga0131853, IMG submission 92764) | Labiotermes labralis P1 segment gut microbial communities from Petit-Saut dam, French Guiana - Lab288 P1 (version 2) (version 2) | ecosystem: Host-associated > Arthropoda: Insects >...
CCGCATTTCACGGAACCCGAAGGTTCATTACCGCACTCACAAGTGTCCGCCACCTGTCTCTATCCTGGGCCAGCCCAATCCAGTCCATATACCCACATCCTACCTCCTGGAGATCCATCATAACATTATCCACCCATCTACGCCTAGGTCTCCCAAGTGGTCTCTTTCCCTCCGGTTTCCCCACCAAGACCCTATACACCCCCCTCTCCTCACCCATATGCGCCACATGCCCAGCCCATCTCGTTCTTCTCGGTTTATCACCCGCACAATATTGTGTGAGGAGTACAGATCATTTAGCTCCTCGTTATGCAATCTCCTCCATTCCCCGTTACCTCGTCCTTCCTAGGTCCAAATATTCTCCTCAACACCATGTTCTCAAACACCCTCAGCTTCCTTTCTTCCCTCAATGTCAGTGACCAAGTTTTACACCCATACAAAACAACAGGCAAAATTATAGTTCTATGTATCTTAATCTTTAAATTTTTGGATAGAACCTAGAAGACAAAAGATTCTACACCGAATGATAGCACGCATTTCCTGATCTCAATCTGCTCTTAATTTCTTCCGGAATAGTATTTTGATTTGCCACGTTGTTTACAGCCATTAATTATATGGTGGGGCGAACATTTAGCATACATTTGTGTAACATATGAAAATTGTTTACATAATTTTAATCTCTTAACCTAAAAGCAATAAACTACGAAGCTGCTATTAAGAATGGCGCAAAGAAGAGACTGTGAAGGGATGAAGTAGAATAAACCAACTTGGGGTAATTTAAAACACCCTGTGGTAGCAGCCCTTCCTTCTGTCTCTTCTCTTAATAACTTTTGAATGAAATTACCATTTTCTGGAAAATTTGGTGCAAATGTGTTGCCGGTACAGGTTGTCGAGCTCTGTGCATGTATAGCACACATGACGGCTAATACAGTGACAGACTAGAAATTGACGTGACGATATACGAAATCATAAATATTTCTACGAATTATGCAGGCCTAAGAACTACTCTGTTTGCTTTCATCGTTTCAGATTCATCCACGGTACGCATCCTATTTTTATGCTTATACCTGAAAAGTCTAAGTTATTAAAATCTGCACTACCGAAAATTACACAACATAACCAATTCGAAGATTCATTTACAGTTCTGCAAGTCCTTTCATATGTTGAATATTTTGGGAAAACAACTCTGTTACAGTTTGTTATACACTTTGTTTACTGTTATATTTTAGGAGAAGGAGGGAAATTTTAAAACTCCCACTAGTTTAAGACATAGTTGTCAGTCTCAAAATTCAAATTTCCTTTTCAATCTATTCCAGTTTCTGTGCATCTTTGTTTTGTTGAAGAGACGCAAGCGGCGCAAAGTCGTATTCTGTCTTTTTGCCATAAATAATTAAAACTGGTTCTTCCCTATAGTTACTTAGCCTCTAATTGGAAGGTAAATTGAATTTCAAAAGAAATAATGAGAAGGAAATCAAACTAGAATGAGCATTAAACCAACCATAATACCAGCACTATAAATTTAAATTTCAACGAAACACAACTAAAGGTATTTTTTACTTTTATGTAAAATCCCTGGTAGACGTTACTTGTTAAAACTAGTTTTTTTTTTGGGTCAAATATTCGCCCACGTTTTTCTCGCTTTTTATCACGGACAGAAATGGTTAGCACTCGAACGGAAAATCATTAAGGCTGATGTAGATCAAAGGATTTTGCGCAATGAGTATGTAGATTATTCCAGGGAAGATTTATTTTACCATTTATGTAAATGTATTACTGTGACAAGTTGTGTAGTTGAATGCTACAGCGCGACAAAAATGTGCGAAAGAAGTTCGAAAGGTGTTGGACTTCAAGTACGAGGGTGAAATTTGCATGTTATTCTTTATCGGCACATGGCACGTGCCTGCAGACGTTTAGCCATGTATATCCAAGTAAAGACAGGGCCTGGCGGAGGGGCGGGGGGGGGGAAGCGTAGATGGCACAAGTGTATTAGTATCTGTCGTGGTAATATTGCACAGAATGCAGGAGGAAAGTCCATTAGGAAAGGGTCCTGTGGCGGGGCTTTATGATCACTGTCATGATTTTTAAGTTATTTTGAGTGAACAATTTATTGATCAGTTTAGTAATTATCAATCCTTGAAGAAGTACTGTGCCGGACGAAGACAGAAAATTTTAAGGCAAGTAACTAACTCCTTGGAACACGCCTATTATTAATAAGCTAGTAGTTGCTTAGATGGGAAAGAGATTTCTCGAGCGTTAAGAGCCAAGATATCTCATTATCATTATTATTATGGAGTATACACTGGCCGAACGTTTGTCAGTAGTATGAGCCAGTTGAATACACTCTACATGGTTTAGGCAGGTTTCATCTTTTTTACAGGCCACGAAGGCCCTTAGGTGAGTAGAGTTTTAGCTCTGCTCTTTCTAGGACCTCGGCACTGGATGGGGTGGGGGGTCAGCCCCACGCTCCGGCCGCCTCTACTCCCGGGAAATACCCAGTACCCATTTTGCGAGAGGCTGGGTGGGCCCCAGGGCTGGTCTGGACGGGCGGAAAATCTCGTCCCCACCGGGAATCGATCCCAGACCGTCCAGCCCGTAGTCAGTCACTATACCGACTGCGCTACCCGGCCCAATCTACGTAGTTTAACCTTACTTAATATTTTAATAGCTTCCTCCCATCCAATTTCAGGGCTCGGATTATCAGTTTAAGGATTTGTGTGCTTTAATTTTACTTATTGCAACGAAACAACATGTTCGAAAACAAAACTAGAATGAATAATTTTAGTGCAAAACTTAGATTTAGAATTTAATTGAAATAATTAATTGATTTTGGATATGAAATGTTCTGACGGCCATGAATAATTGTATTACTCGTATTTATGCCTTCCAAAAGCTGCATTATACGTCGTTTGTCGTACAATCCTGAGTACGTGTATGTTTCAAAATCGTGTTCCTTACTGGCTTGGACGCCCCGCTATTGCAGATAGGTCTATATGATTGAAGCGGTAACTACTGTGCATTTAGTCATAGATTACTCTTCCCCTTATTTCGTTGAATGTACACCAGACAGACAAATGTATGCAATGAAACTTACGCGTTTTAATGAGATCTAGGCTTTATGTAATCTGCAGAGCTGTTACACGATGTACAAAGCCAGCCTACTAGATAGTATACCTATAAATTAGCCTTATATGAACCAGACATTTTTTATGCTATAAGTTTTAATGTAGATCTGGATGCAACATTTTATCAAAATCTGTTGTGTCCTTACTTAAACATATACAAGAACACGACCCTACATTATGCGTATTTTGTTTCTTTGAGCAATGTATAATTTTAGAAACAGCATACTGCATGAGGCTAACCTGCCTTGAAATTCCATGTATTTTGGAACTTCTGACGCTCTGTAATCTGGGAATCTTCCGTCTGGTCGACGGTGTCCTATAGATAAAAATATTACCGTCGGTTTCTCGGAGCTGTTACATCTATCTTAAGGATAACAATGTTTATAGAAAAGTTCAGCAGTGCAATGTGTATTTACACATTGCTATCTGCCTAACTTAGGCTGCACATTGTGACTGAATCGCAGTGAAAGACTTAACATTTTCTTATTCTGTACATTTTCAGAAACGCATTTACAGCCTTCGGTTCACTGTATGTTTATGAGTGCTGAACTTCTGTGCAATTTTTGGCGTTCCATTCCATACATATATTTTATTTTGGCTAGCAATTTATCATCACTTGTTTATTTTTCTCTGGCGGTTTTATAATTAATTAAATAGAGACAACTTCATTACATCAATGAGGTGGGACTGTTAAGTTTGCCACAATATATTTACCAAAGCGAATGAATGTTAGCTGTTTAAAATACCATCAGAATTAGCCCATGTTGTATAGACACCAGATACTCTCAGTAATTAGTGGAAATGTTTGAAGTCTCATGGCTACTGTGAATGTACAGTTAATTTCAGTGTGAAAACTAGAGAACATTAACAGTACTTCACATGGAGAGTCATGCGTATGATTGCGATGAATATTAATACTAATGACAATGCCTGTTCGGAAGTGGAATCATTACAATCAGTTGTGTACTTGCGGTCGTTATCTCTAGCCCGCGTATGGAGGCAATTATTCATTTTACAGTTCCGGTCTGTCTCTTTCTCTCATTTGATAGTAGTCTGACATATTGCTGTGTGTTGAAATCTGCATATTGTATTGATAAAATGGCATGGTGTGTTAATAATTTTTTTGTATTGCATTTCAGGTATGATTTATTTTCTTTGGCGAAGGACATAGTCCTAGTCGGTAGTTATGTAGTTCTGCAACTAAATGCATGCTCGATGTTTAGCGACACGGCAGTTAACTGTAAGAACCGGACCGTTCGTACAGTAATATTCGCGTTGTCTTTTTCTTTTTGAAGTTTTATTTAGAATGTTAGTAATGGGTGCGTGTATAATGTCCGTGTATGACTGTTGTTAGGCGATTTCGCAGAAGTAGGAAAAACGACTGTTAGCGTCGTCACGTGTGTCCGCCGGTCCAGTTGTCGACTCCAACTGGACAGATTTTCATGAAATTTGATATTTAAGGATTTTTCGAAAATCTGTCCAGAAAGTTCAAGTTTCATTAAACTCGGACAAGAATAACGGGTGTTTTACATGAAGATCAATAACATATCTTCTGATAATGAGAAATGTTTCAGGAAAAAAATGTTGTATAGAAGGTAAAAAAAACACGATTTGTGTTCAACAAAATTTTTTTCCCGAAAATCGTGCCTTCTAGGAGGTAATGTGGAAAAATATAGCAGAGCCGGGCAGGCCACTTATGACAATTTGGCACATGCGCATTGCATGCTGGATACTTAAGGCTACAAACACACACTCAGGATGTGTAATACGTTTTACTTTTCCACTGCAACAATGATTGCACGAATGCGCCCCTAAGTTACGTTTATAGGCACATTGCCTGTCTTGTTTTCTGTTTGTTATTAATAACCGATGGATCGCTGTGCACTCATTCGTCTGCTACTTAACTGCGGTTTGTCTGATGTGTAGGTTGTGTAAGATCGTAGCGTCGAGTGAAAGTATGACGGCAATTGATGAACTGGAATGCAGTTTTACGGAGGGAAGTTATTGTGTCCCGTTCTAATATTATATCACTTGCCTGGAGGCATTTAGAAAATCAAGAAAGGCAATTAGGTGATTGGAATTTGTAACCTACTAATTCTAGGACAGTAACCTGAAAACTGATAAATTTTTTTTTCATAAATATGAAATTGTATAGCGGCTACATAAAATTTAATGAGAATATTTGGGCTCAGAATGCTAAGGAGAATGTTTGGATCTGAAGAAAGGCAGAAACCGGAGGTAGATAATTTTTACTTTCCAGCAAGTGATATTAATGTATTCAATCAAGGAATATGAAATAGGCTGCAAGTGTAGCGCATACATCGCCGAATTTTCAAATTAGTAGACAGATTTTTTAAAAATCATAGGTGAAGATAACATTCAGAACAATGGAAGATAATATTAAAATGGTTCCACATAAGCGGGCGATTTCCCGATTATAACTTCTCAAGGACTGCGTTCATTGGAGCTCTTGGTTTGGAGAGGAGGGGTCACAGTTTAAATTTTCACTAAATCCCTTGTTTGACACATGTAATATGCCAATTGTTGTAATATATATATGTATGTATATGACTATGTTTACATATTTGCAGCACATCCAAATGAATATACCCTTCTCTCGAATGCTTCCTTTTGTGATATTTGTTCGCCCTTCCACCCTAATGTTTTATATATTAATTTTTGTATTTTTTAATTGGATGTAACACATTGATCTTGGTTATAATAAGCATAAATAATGCGAGACATTCCTCAGAAACGTCCGCACATGCACAACGGTTAGGCCCTTAAATCTTGTACTCTTACACACAGACTGACATCAGGAAGGAGTTTCGCTTCGTGAAGTCGCTTCGATTATGACGAAAACTGTGAAGGAACGCTGAAAGTGGAGGTGATTTATTGGTGTAATAAGGGGAGGATCTAGCGGAGAGAGTTTAAACGCAGCCACAAGGAACATAGGCTGTGGCCATCTGTCTTCCTATCTGCTTGCTGTAATGGTACTGAAATTAAACTGAGGATGTGGAATTCTTGTTCCCATAATACCTTGCCCAGTTACAAAATGTTACACGCTAGTAACTTGATTGTGTTGGGAAGCACTTCCTTAGCTCCTGCAAGTGGTTTGATATTTTCTTGTGAGCTTAAGAACAGTTTCTGTTTAGGTGAGCAAGATGAGCAAGTCGTAACGGAAATTCAGTGGCCAGTGCGTGAATCTAAACGCTTATTTTTATTTATTGCCAATGTTAGGAGAATACATGGCGCTTTGCTTCAACTCCATCATACCTATTGATGCAGTAATTCTTACTTACTTACTTACTCCATGGAGCAAGAGTCCTTACTGATATATTAATCGGTTCTCAGCTAATCTAGAAGTTCCTCGCATTTTATGGAACCCGAATGTTCATTACCGCATTCATAAGTGCCTCCAACTGTTTCTATTCTGAGCCGCAGCGATCCAGTTCATGCTCTCACATCCCACTTCTTGAAGATCCATCTTAATATTATCCTTCCATCTACTCCTGGGTCTTCCAAGTAGTTTCCTTCCCTAAAGTTTTCCCACCAAAGCCCTGTACACAACACTACTCTCCCCCGTACAGGTGACAGATGAGGTAACATTTTAAATATAATATTTGAAGAGAAATAGTAAATCTTGCAATGGTTGAAATACACTTGTAAGAAATTTACATAAATTTAAATGCAGTTTACACGGTTTTCTAAGGGTAAATTGCAATTTCTCCTATTTAGCCAATAGTTTTACACTAAGTGAGTGAAGCACGTGGTGTTTCTTTGAAGTGCCGTTTTCCCAATGTCAGTTCCTTCACTTGATGGCGATCTTTTAGAAACGTCCAGCAGTTAAGTAACGCATTCCTTTCTAGGAGTCTTCATCTTCTGAGAGAGGACGCATTAAGGATTTTATTGGTCTACGTGATGTTGCATTCAAAGTGTGTCTTTCGGTGACAAAACTAGGCAACCTATTTTCTTTCTAATAGCAGACGGACAAGATGGAGAAGGCTTAGTTCCAGGAAAGGGAATGTAAATAAAAGTCGACGAGATAACGTGTCCCGCATATCTTATATCTGTTCATTCACATCATTGTCAATTGGACGTATTCGGTTTGCCTTTTAAAGCATTTGACAAGTAGCTTGCACTCCTTTTTTGAGGTTTTACACATTTACTTCTTTAAATAGATCAGTCCCAGCAAGATCTTTCATTTTTCCGCGGACAAAATGTTGGAGAACCACTTACACTTTTTTTTTTGGGTATTAAGCAGTTTCACTTTAATGAAATCAAGTGACTAAGTCATGAAGAAAATTCGGCAGGGTAATGGTAATATGGCCATGAGAGAGGAAATGTGTGGGTCATTATACTTCAAAGTTTTCCTCTGATCTGTATCTTCACCACCTCAGCTGACAATGCGTTATCTGAAACGGAGTTCTCAAGCTGTAGGACGATGCCCGTATGTTGTGGTTGTAGACACGTTTGAAGGATTTAGCCCATTTCCATTGCATTAAACAGGAAGAACACATCTTCAGAAATCAATTATAGTGGCGATTTGCAATTTTTTTAAATCTTATCGATCCTAGTATCGGTTAGTAGATTATGTGAATGTTTGTAACTACAGACTTTTTGTAATTATCTGTATTATTGCTTTTGTTTTTTTTGTTGAGCATAAAATAACAAGTTGACTTCACTTCATGTATGTGATAAGGATATAACTAGGAGAGTTGAAGCTGAACAGTGCCCACAGTGTAATAAATTATGGTACAGATTTTGCCTTAACCTTTATGCACCATACATCCTATATACAGGACAGACGTACCGCTACTCCCCACAGTACTCTTTTTATATATTCAGTCAGCAAATATATTTAATTATTTTTTTAGACTTTCTCTCACCATCTTCGTTTATTCCTCCACAAAATATCGTGTATTTCCTAATGTTACCCTTCTTGTTTCAGAAAATATTCACATTTTACATAAATGGTTTGCTAAACTGTAAATGTCCAGCTTCAGGGCCAAAGGGTTAAACATTCCTTTTTATAGTAAAACTGAAAAAGTATGAAGACAATGCGAAACTTTTCAGGTTATGGATCTGAGCTTTCAGGTGCACGTTGCTGGTAAATGTTTAGGTTTGTTCACTGATCTGTTCTCTAATTGAATCTTATATCTGTCGCCTATATTTCCAGTGTTGTCACGATTTGTTTACGTATTTGTGATGTGGGATTTTATGGTAGAGTAGACTATTTATTTGAGTATGAATTGATATGATCTATGCCTACGTTTGTATAGCTATAAAAGAATTTATCACTGATGCTTGCTAATAGCTCTGTTGTTGTCAATGGTTATCCATCTTTGGAATAGGGTAAACTTGAAAGGTGTTAGTTAAACTACCGGGAAGTGTCATATGTCACCATCTGCATTCAGAAGAACAGCGGTGTCTGCGTGAAAACCTACCGTCACCTGGTCTCGGCTCAACAACCTACAAAGATGTATTAATGCTGCAGTGGCAGACGAGAGAGATTCTGTAATCTTTCTGTTGCGTTGCAGCAGTGCGACTGCCTCCTCAAAACCTAGGCACTAATTTGTTTAACTGATCGTCACTCGACTTTCTTCTTTTGTAGAGGGCTGCAGAAGAAATATATAGTTATTTATTTAACCGTAGGTGCTAGATCGATATTTATTACTTAGGAATAGAACGCCATCATGTTATGCAACTGAACGTAATTAACCACTAAGGAATCAACACATTAATTAAGTCCTTTAAGAAAAATAATTTTTTATAACGTAGGAATTACTTTGGTATTCAAGGAAATATTTGCCTTTTTGGAACCCAAAGTTTCACTGCCGCATTCACAAAAATGCGTCACTGCAACGTATCGTAACCCAAATAAGTGCAGTCCATACCTCCGCACTCTACGTACGTAAGTTTTGCCCATCTTGTATCAGCTGGGACACAATCCTGCATGCATCCACCTACGTAGACGAAGAGATTAGCGATTAAATTTTCGTTTAGGATTTTAATCAAAGTGGCCTTAGCGGTTGATATATGTGAACTCTCCAATGGAATTCCAATACCCCATGAAAAATCACAAAAAATGAATGGATGGATAGATGGACAGACTCAGCAAATCCAATAAGCTTTTGCATACAGAAAGACGTGATCGGGAACGGAGTGATTCTAGAAAGCTGTACTTGCTGACTGCAGTTGGAAACGTAGACCGTCTTTTGCTCTGTCTTTGTCTGGAATGAGTTCCTTCCGATTCGCTGACGCGACGCAAATAGTAGACGAGTCGTTGGTCTGGTACGCTTATAGAACGGACAGACTGACGTGAAATGAAGCTGGAACAAATACATTTGCCTTAAACTTATGCCAAGAGTTCTGCGGGATGATTTCTGAAGAGAATTTACTCTAGAAGATTAGTCGGCTCTGCAAAACGAGTTGTAGGTTCGCGGTAGTGCAGTTGGAAGTTCGCGGGTTCGATTCCTGATGGTGTTATTGCAGTTTTTTCAATGACTTAGTCCTTCCTGCCGCACTATTGCTCTGGGGTCAACTTAGCCTCTAATAGAAGTGAGTGCCAGGGATATCTCCGGAGGAGGGGGGAGGGGGGTGTTAGGACGGTCAGTGCGTAGGGCTGACAACCTTGCCACTTACATGTTCTGATTGTGCAGAAATTCTAGAAGTCTCAACTTCTTGGAGACCTACGGAACTATCCAGAACTTTATAGGGATTGCTTACATCGGGATGGAGTTACGAAAAATTACATGTGACTCATTCCACACACAACCAAGTTGAAACAATTTTTGTGTTCGTATAACCTAATAATATGGCGCTACCATAAGGCATATTACGTTTTTGTTATTCTTGTCCTGTTTTATCACTGCTTTTTAGTTTTATCTATCACCTTCTTCTTTGAACCGCAGGCTATATCGCGTCTACTATGGTTAGGATGTAGAAACAGAGGACGTGGCTGGGCGTGTGGCACGTATGTAGGGAGTGAGAAAGTCGTATATAATTTTGTTTGGAAAAATTGAAAGACCATACCAGTTGACAGAAGCAACACGGTATTAGGTCGCATTAAGACTGATATGATGTGATTCTGTGAATTGACTTCGCCCGCAGCCTATTACGTTCTAAATTTGTAAACATGGAAAAAAAGCCTCGTATCCATGAAGCAGTCTGCTGGACAGTTAAATGAACTATTGTAGGAAACCCTGCACCGTTAAAGTCGTCGCTCAGAGCTCTGTGATTTCAGAATATTTAAAGTTCATGCGTCTGTAAGAAATTAAGGAAGGAGGCGGTGATTCATGCTGCTTATGCGCGTTGTTTGTGCACGCGGGTGCGTCACTTAATCTTAGATATGACATTCCGTTTATTACGAGACTATGCGAAAATGTCATTGCCTTTGGAGGTTCGTGCGGCTGTGCATATTTAAAACTCTTCTCATGAAATGATTCCACAGTGACGACTGTGTGAGCCGATGAGCTGATAATATGTTGTCGATGTGTAGGGCACTATGGTACCAACGTTTATAAGGAGGAGGTTGTGAGGGATAGAAGGGGCAAAAAAAAAAAAGAATATTCATAGAAAATTAAGGGAAGGGAAGAAATATAAATTTACAGGCGAAGTAAAATAAAGTAAGGCGAAAAGAAGAATGGGGGAAGAGGAAAATGAATGAAAGGGCGGTATGAATGCGCAAATGATATTGGCAAAGAGGATGGAGGAATAATCTTTCTTCTCTGTTCATCAACAGTGTATACTTTCACGCCCATACTTCTTTTGAGTAGGTAGGTGTTTTCTGCAGGGATATTATTTTAGCTGACACATCGCAGCACATGTAGAATATTTCAAATATTTGGGTAGCCCGATAACAAATGATGCAAGAAGTACGTGTGATATTAAACCTAGGCTTGCTAAGGAAATAGCAGCATTCAATAATAATAATAATAATAATAATAATAATAATAATAATAATAATATGACGATGACGACGATGACTTTTCACCAAAAATTTAGACGTAAATTTAAGAAATAAACTAGTGAATTGTTATATTTGGATTATAGCTTTGTATGTTGCTGAAACTTGAACACTTCGGAAAGCAGATCAGAAATACCTTGAAAGTTTTTAAATGTGGTGCTGGAGAAGGATGGGGAAGATCAGTTGGACCGATTGTGTGGAAGATGAAGTCCTACATAGAGTGAAGTAGGAAATGTGCGACCTACGTACAATAAAAAAGGAAGGGCGACTCGTTTAGTCACATGTTGCTTAGGAACTGCCTTCTAAAATACGTTATTGAAAGGGATATAGAAGGAAAGACAGAAGGGAAGGGAAGACGATGTAGAAGTTGTAGGCAGCTACCGAATGTTTTTAATGAAACAAGAAGATGCTGGAGATTGAAAACGGAAGCATTTGATCGCAGTTTCTGGAGAAATCGCTTTGGAGGGGGCTGTGGACCTGACGTAGGAGAGACTGCTTGATGGTGGTGATGATGATTGGTGATGATATTGGTGATGTTGCATCGGTCTTCACTCGGATCGTTTCGCATGACGGCAGCCAGCACATTGCATGATGGTATGCCCATTTTCCACGAGTCGTTGTCTACCTGTTTTAATTCAATGCCTTACTATTAATATTAGGTTCTTGCTCACCAGAATTTACATTGGAGCTTGAAGTGTTTTCCTTCTGTTCACAGATACGCGTCCCATCTAACAGACCCCTTATTCGACGTAAGTCGAAATTTGTAAGTTAAGCGATCCGACGGGAAGTGACTAGCGTCAGTCTTCACGTCAAATAATACCCGCGTATTTCATCACGTCTGTATCGAATTTACACCTAAAAACTCACCGCATCTTTGCCTTGGTAACATTCGCAGATATTTGGGACATTCCCCTTTTCAGTGCTTCTGTAATGTCAGAGTTACCATACCTTCGGGACTTATAAACACCCGGATTATACATTTTTATTGTCACAAAGTGGCGTAATCTGAATGGCGTTTCAGCTTCCCATTATTGCTGCCTACTTTTATTACTCCCTGCTCCGCCCTCAGAGGACGCTTATCTGCTCTTTAGTGAGGTATTTGGATTCCCTTCCGTAAGTTTGTTGTGAGCGAAGTAATTACCTACATCAGCTCTCCTCTTTTTTTTTTTTTTTATTTTTTCTGACCGTGCATCTCCCCATTTGGCCAACTTAATAAACAAATTTTTTTTTTTTAATAATTTTTTTATTTTCCTCTACATTTTTTGATCACTTCTTTTCTTTTTATCA
>Ga0131853_10019404_pt1 | contig 12374 bp, 6 predicted proteins | sample TergutLab28metaG_FD_92764 | JGI IMG/M metagenome (GOLD analysis project Ga0131853, IMG submission 92764) | Labiotermes labralis P1 segment gut microbial communities from Petit-Saut dam, French Guiana - Lab288 P1 (version 2) (version 2) | ecosystem: Host-associated > Arthropoda: Insects >...
CAGGTCCTGCACAACATCCTGATAGTTCGCTGCTTTGTGATTTCCTAAGAAGTCCTTGCAAATCCTCTTAAAAGACAACCATGCATTTCTTTCAGTCTCATTCAGGTCTTCATCGAACTGTTTGTCTTGCATCAGTTCCCTGATTTGGGGGTCCTATAAATATACCTTCCTTGATTTTTGCGTCACTCACATTTGGGAAATGAATCCTCAAATATTCAAATCCACGGTCGGTTTTATCCATACTTTTCACATAGTTTTTCATTAGGCCCAGCTTTATGAGCAAATGGGGCAGAAAAATGTTCTCCGGAAGAAAGAGAGGAGGATTGACGATATTTTTCTCTCCTGGCGTCAGTGATGTTCATTTAGGCCACGGTTTATTTACAATGTGATCTTGTCCCGGTTGTCCCACTCACACAGAAAACAACAGTATTTTGTGTACCCAAGTTGCATTCCCAGTAACAGTGCCACAGCCTTGAGATCACCACGTAACTTCCACTTAAATTCGTCATACTTATTCTTTCCCAACAGTAGCTTCATGCTTTCATAACTTTCTTTCATGTTGGCTGCATGAGCCAAAGGAAAAGAGGGGAATTTATTTCCGTTTTGGAGTAGAACCACCTTCAAGCTCAATTTTGACGAATCAATGAACAAGCGCCATTGATCTGGGTTAAATTCATGGCCAAGAACATCCATAATGGAACAAACATCATTGCAAAACACTATACCATTTTCTTGGGAGAAGAAATCCTTGAATTCTTCATGGCGCCCACGGTAAAAACACACCTTAGTGTCCCGGCGCAGAAGATTCCGGCCCTTTAACCTGGAGCGAAATATGTGGGTGATAGAGAAATTCTGGAAATATATTTGAATTCAGCGTCCAAAAATACATCAGAAATAGACATTTTTCCTCATGGGACAAAATCTTTGTTGATCAGCGTAATCAACCATCCCTCCGACTAATATAATCAGGACACAACTTCCACAGTTTTCAACATGATTACTCATTTACTATTTTCTATGCAATTTTTAGCCACTTTTCTTATTAACTGTGTGCAGAAATTATAATGTTCAATGCCAGTGTCTAGCTTAAGAAACGCAGAAATTTGTTCATTGTTTTATACGTGTGAATCTAAACTCTGTGCAGACGCTCAGTGTTTTCTTTCCCATCAACAACTTGCTAGCATCTTTGTGATAATACGGAGTGTTCTTGCGCCTTAAGATGGCCACGAATATCGTGACAGAGTATAAGGAGGCGGGGAGGGGGGGGGTAGAATTTTGGTTTAAACTTTTCCAAAGTTTCTTCCCAAAGTCAGAAAATTTGATTTCCTTAATTTTAAGAAATTATAAGTCACAGTTATTTTAACAATAACAAAGGATTTTGTGTATTACACGTACAGTCGCACACAACTATATTTCACCCAGTAGTACGACAGGAATACAACTACATGTTTCGGCCCTATATGTGGGTCATCTTCAGGTTGTGATTTAACTTACAGAGCAGCTATACAAGATGTGTGGGGTGTTTTTCTGGGGATTAGTTGGGGGGGGAACAAACCCCAAGGACATGGTACCCACTATTGAAAAAACGAGATCTCGTTCCCCCTACCCAATCCCCAGAAAAACACCCCACACGTCTTGTATAGCTGCTCTGTAAGTTAAATCACAACCTGAAGATGGCCCACATATAGAGCCGAAACATGTAGTTGTATTCCTGCTGTACTACTGGGTGAAATATAGTTGCGTTCGACAGTACGTGTAATACACAAAATCCTTTGTTATTGAACCAACACAACGGGGATGACGTACCTCAAGTTTATTTTAAAGTTTTATTGTGTGGACTGAATGCATCTGGCTCATGGCAGGTACTGTTTGTTGGCTGTCGTACACACGGCGATGGACCTTCCTTATTGAACAATTTATTGACCAAATGAATCACTTTCTTCTTCTAAAGATGTTTTCCATTCAGTTAGCTGTAATAAAACGAAAGAATAAAGTCCTACATATCGCCACTCCCGCCCGCATCTCCATCGCAGTTTAAATTCTTACATTCCTGTCCAGTCTTTTGCTATTCTATTCATGCGAATGTTTGTAGTGATAGATTTTGTTAGCGACAAGCGTTTTGGGCTGGCTGATACACGTCGTAGGAACAAGGAAAATACAATAGTAAGTGGACAGCTGGAAGTCGTCTGCACAATCCTTGAGAACCATTTCTGCTGCCTCGGTACATAACCACACGCAAATTTAATTACGCTTTTAATTAATTTGTAATATTAATATTTAATAACGTAAAATGATTAGGCAGAAGGAGATGATTTCTCGAAAATTTAATTGGGATAAGATGAAGGGGTGAGTTTTTCCCCTCAAATTTAATTATGGGTAACATTTTGTTAATAAGGGCGTCAATTTAAATCTGATATCCTTACTAATACACATCCAAGAAGGCAAAATGTTGCCACTGTTACCACAAGGAGCACGACCAGAGAATCTTGTCGTTCTTCGAAGATATGAATCTTATTCACTCCATTTTTATGGACTTTAAACATGTCAGCCCTGGTGTCCCACAGGCGAGGTGCATACAGTGTTTTGGTGGGGATAACTGATGGAAAGAGACCACTTGGAAAACCCAGGCGTAGATATCAGAAGAATTTTAAAATGGATCTTTAAGTAGTGGGATGGTTAGTCATGGACTAGAGTGTTCTGGCTCAGGATAGGAACAGTTGGCGGGCATTTGTGAATGTAATAATTAGCCTTCGGGTTCCATAAAACGAGGGGAATTTCTTGACTAGCTAAGGAACTGTTAGTTTCTCAGAAATTTCTCTATTCAATAAATTCAGTTAGTTCCTGTTTCCAGAAAAATTTGCTTAGGGAGCCCAAATGTCCAAGGTCTTTCCAAGTCGTAATAATAATAATAATAATAATACACTTCTGGCAACGCACACGGACACTTCGAATTTGGACCATTGGAATACAATAATTATAGACGTAGAAGCCTGATAAACCGGCAACTGGCAGGAATGAACAGGTGATGGACAAGAAAACGTGTAGATCAGTGATTATAGAGTGGAATGGGATTGCGAAAGGTGGGGAAAGGATACGTAAAGGCAAAAAAAGTGGCGGGGGGGGGGGGAGATACACAGTTCCTCGTTCACAACTGTCTGTTTAAACTGTAACTTTTTGATATAAAGGCAGCGGGTTACATCTTTAATCCTGATAATATGGGTTTTAGATTCTGTATATTTAAAGTCTGGGATATTTCGGGAGAATTTAGATTCTTGCGTAAATTGAAATGACTTTTCGTTTGATGAGTCTTTAATTTAAGTAGATATTCGCCACACAATCGAGTGCTTTCCTTTTGATATTTTTGTGCCAACTGGCGTAAGCAGCCGGAAGGGCAGAGACAAACCTACGTTTATATATGCCGCTGTGAATTCTTGCAAGAAGGATACAATGCGTAGGTGTTTACGCTTGTGTTGTGAACGAAGACGTGTGCATAATTTCCTCTTTTTTTGTATGAATTCGCAGCTGGATGTATAAACCTAATTTTACGTAAGGAGAAATTAGTAAGTGAAATTAGTGTCTGAAATTTATTATTATTATTGTTATTGCATTTTGTGTCGTTATTATTACCATGTTAACTATCTCGTTGTAGTGATATTAACGTTTTAAAGTCTAGCGGTTTCTTTACGTACCACCAGGCTTAAAATTCAAAATTTCTACATTGTGCTCGTTTGCTTCATGTGTTTTGTACGTATCTCAGAATAGACAGCGACCTTTGCTGTATACGTCTGATTGGTTTTTATAACTGTGGTGGAAAGTGTTTACAGCGCGGTACGGACTGATTCCTTATATACAGCAGACTGCGTTTCGTCTTTCAAAGTTTAATAAATCGGTATTTTCTTTTGTGTGAAGAACAATAAAAGTTGACTTAAACCCCCACCCAACCCCCATCCCAACCCCATCCCAAACCCCACTCACCCAAATGTTGTTAAGTTTCCCAGTTTAGGCCTTGAAAAATAAATTGATCCATACTCAAAGAAGTGGTGGTTTGTTAGAGACAAGTGGATCATGTCTCGAAAGGGACTGCCATGTCTCGAAAGAGTCTGTTCCTCCACTGCCGTCGACGTTAGCAGACGTCAAGTCACCGTCCATACTATCTTTTAAAAAACTTCCATGACAGTCTACAAAAAAGTGTGACAGCTAGCTGAAAATCGTTTTGACATTTCTCGGGCCACTTGCGGCTCTGGATTTCCTTCCGTTGCTGACGTCACCGGAATACCAGGTTTATGCAAAAAACGTCCACGATATTTCTCAAAAAGGGCATCAGAGTCTGAATAGTTTTTTGGCCTTGGTCGAGCCACTTCAGGCCCTCACATTGACATCTTTAGATGTTTCATTTATTAACTAACCCGCTGGCAGCTGTAAAAGATTAAATAAGTAAGAATCATTTACCAACAAATCTATTTAGGCTTTCTGTATTAACACATGAATGAATTTGTCAAAGAACATACAATTTAGTACCAAAATTAATGCTGATATTATATCAGGCCTAAGGAAAGTGAAATTGAAATTAACCTGGTTGAAACGTAAATATTTTAGTCAGAAAGTTTAAAAAGAAGGTATCATTTAGGGGAAACATAAGAGTATATATATATATATATATATATATATATATATATAACAAAATATACGCTAAATATATATGGTGAGAGGGTGCAGACTCGATTCAACTAGCTAAGAACATAATTCTGTGGAAGACTCCTTCGAAACTGGGTTTGGTTCCTTAAAAGAGTGAAATATCTGGTGCAGCTGAGCGCCTAACAGCCTCTTAAAGAAAGTGCCCAGTGGAGTTAGATAAATGAGATTCGAAAATGCTTAGATTTTATCAAAAGAGTAAAAAATATCATCTACATAACCATCGGACTATATTAGCATATTGCAGGTCTGGGCGATCAGAGTCAGGAAGGAACTGGTGGTTTTTTTCCCATGAGCTCTCAGCTTCCCACAGCGAATGTATGGCTGCGGGCCTCGTTGGTGCTGCCACACTGCGAGCGACTGGTGAAACAAAACACTCTCCCCCACGTGTTAGCATTACTCATGTTTCCACAACAGAATATTAATTGCCCGCCTGTATGTTTACAAAAGAACTGCTTTTAATATTCTGCACGAAGTGGAAAATAGTTACATGTATCGTGCTATTAAACCAGTTCAAGCGTCACGAGAAATTCAAATCAGTTTAAAGTGGAAACTGCACGCGAATGTGGCGTCAAATGACCGGCCGATCTAGGGAGCCAAATATGCCTTGAACAGGTTCTCAGCTAATAAAAAATCACCCAGCTCTTTTGGAACCTAAAATTTGATTGATTTCAGGCTTCCGCAGCGGTTAAATGAGATCTGTGTTCTCCTTGGGATGTTAGGAATCGTAGATTGATATTAGTTAGGACGTTTCCGGACAACCTGTTGGTCCAGTCTTCAAAGATCAAGCAGTGATTGGACTAACTACCAATCTGCGCTGCGTAACATCCCAGAAGACCGAAGATCTCAGACTGAAATTTCCTGTGAAAAGTCAAACAATGCAAATATACTTTAACATAAATTAAGCTCCACATAAGCGGGTTGATGTGTGATATTTGAAGTCGTTAGGGCGGTGGATATGAATAATGTTGTCTTTGCGGATGTTACGCCGTGTAGTTAGGCAGATAGCTATAGGCGTTTCGAATTATTCTTCTGTCTCCATAAATTTCTGCGATACTTCCAAAATACCATATTTTTCCCAAGAGTCTACCTCTAGTTACTTCAGTACTCCACTCACACAAACACGCACACGCGCACACACACACACACACACTCACATTAACACACTTTAACTTTAGGTTAAATTTAATATTATCTTCTGGTCTACGACACCTGTCCCTAGTCCCCTCTTTCCCTGACTTCTTAGATAAATATTTACCCATTTTTCCCTTTGTAATTTCTAAGTAATAAGTCTATATCATTCCGTCTAATAAGTTTATTAATATTTACAAATTAGGGTCTCTTTGTTACTAGAACCTAGTATTTTCTATCATCATATTTTTTAATTTTTTAACAAAGGACACTGTCTACTGGATTGAAGTCATACGTTTCATTTACATGTTCCTGGTTGCAAATGTTGGGAGTTAACCTGGCATTCCGAATTGTACATTTCCTGTTTTTCCTCAGTATCCCCAAAGTGCTGTGTAATGCTTTAACTTACACTACAATCGCTTCAGGCCACGTGACTTTTATTACATTATTCATAAGTCGTGCTACCATTAGACGCTATAACCATATTCTGACCGACTGACGGCATTGGTATGTATATGAACAATGATTTTCTTTTGTGGCGCTGCGGCCCAACGCGGGCCATGGCCTCCTCATTCACGAGGTTTCTAGACCACACACAACGACACACCACAGTCGGTAGGACTCCTCTGGACGAGTGATCAGTTCGTCGCAGAGACCTGACAACACACAACACTCACAACAGACAAACATCCATGCCTCCGGTGGGATGCGAACCCACAATCTCAGCAGGCAAGCGGCCGCAGACCTACGCCTTAGACTGCGCGGCCACTGGGACCGGAACTTGAACCATGAATGACAAATGTAAATATAAAGTTGTCCCTCTGCATGCCGTAGATTAAGGGGGATGAGTGGTTAGCGTCACGTCACAACCGCTTTAACCTCAATGTCCATTGAATAAGATGCACGCTGGACCCTAGAGTCGGTCTAGTTACTTTGGGGAAAAGATAAAGTTGTTACTGTGTCGCGAATCGAACCGGGATTTAACAGATATCCAGTTAGTAGGCCGGCAACCAATCAGACTGCGATTTCCCGGCTTTTCCATCATGAATAAAATGTCATTATAAAATAAACTTTCATTTCCTGAAATCCACATATTCTCACGTAAACTTGGCTGTCACAAACACTCCATCTGTGTATTTCCCGCCTAGTGACAGATCAAATTTCACACTCGCATCAGTTTCTGTATAATCTTTGCCAAAGAGCATCGTTAAATAACACAATTCAAGAAAGCACTTCATACTTGTGTAAAAAAAAGAGAGTAGAAAAATATTTCCCTGCAAAATAATTTAATTTTTAAGTCTAGAAAACGAACAAAATACAATATTTTAAAATGAAGTGTGGCAGTTACTTTACAAGTACAGAGTGGCGCAGAAATAAGTGATATTGACACAAGATAATATTTTACATAAGAAACGATAGATGAAATGAAATGTTACAGTACAAGTAACCATTTCTTAATTTATTACTTTTGATATATAACATACTCAAGGGTTTTATCTCAGTATTTAACCAAATTGATGCACAAAATTTGTTTCACAATAAGTTTTATTTCATGCCTGTACATGTTTCGAGCACATGTGCTCATCATCAGGAGGTCAAAATTGCATTACACAACCTTTGGTATCATCACACCTATAGGTATGATGATACCAGCGTCTGTGTACTGCAATTTTGACCTCCTGATGATGAGCACATGTGCTCGAAACATGTACAGGAATGAAATAAAACTTATTGTGAAACAAATTTTGTGCATCAAGTTGGTTAAATACTGAGATAAATATACTGAAATGCACGGTCAAAACGTCAAAATACTGAAAGTTGTCTCCTTCATTTGCGACATTTTGTCTTAAACAGTTCCCAAATTCTCAAGCATCTGGCACAACAGCTCTTGAATTAGGTCGAAATTTGATCCATTATATCACCTTTCAGCTCCTGTATTGTGGTAGGGGATTCATGTCTACGCATTGCTTCATGTATCCCCATGTGTATTCTTAAATTTGTCAATCGGCTCTGCGACATCCTGTCTTTAGTCTATTTGTCACTCTGGACCTGTATTATTTTGATTTGTTCTTACATTTATCGAATATTCGGAACTTAACAAAGTTTTAAATTTCAGACTACAAATAAACACAAACTCCTCTTCCATCTAAGTTGAGGAATACCCAGCAAAGTGTTATAGGAAAAGCCTGCTGCCCATCCTCCTAACGAGCAATGACCCAAAGTTTTGACTCTTTTAAGACCACGCAGTACTTCAGGCCACACCGAAAGATAAGGACATGTTGATTTATGTGGTAGATGACCATGCTACAACCATCAGTGTCTTTCTTCAGGATCAGCAGAAACAGTAACTTAGACTAACGTGACACAAAATCAACTGGAATTGCTCATCGATTTCTGACCAAGAAGACTGGGTCTCCAAAACACAACAATTCCTTCTGAAATTTCCGACTGCGTTAAGTCTTACAGATCCTGCAGATCTGCCTGCCTTACATTCTAATAGCTTTTTCAAAATCCGTGTTTTTACGGTGCGGGTCTTCAGAGATTTACAAGTGACTGAGGCGCCAGCCAGGTTTGAAGTCTTGGACCTTTACGAATATATACATAATACAATGCATGTGAAATCTTCCGGCGTATAATCTACATCACAGTTCTTCAAACTTTGGTACTCGTACGACTATTGGAACGCCAAACATTGCTAACTGGTATGCGACCTTATGGAAGATAGACGCAGTGAAATAGGGTTATGGTTTTTGACAAATAAAAAGAAATCCACTTGTATTTGCCACTATGAAAAATTGCTTGCAACGTTACACACCTGTAACTATTCTTCGTTGTCAGCTAGTCTTTCCAGTTTCTGTTCTTCAATTTAAATTAAAGAAAAATCCTGGCGAAATATTAAAACTGCTAAATTAGTTGTGCGCTACAGAAGCGTTTTCAGTACATCTGACTTAAAATAAAGCTGTAAAATATTTGGAGGAAATGTTTCCTCCACATTTAAGATCCTACGGTTCTCAATACATTCGATTTCCCACCCAAAGAAAAAATATTTTAAAGAACTAAATTACAATGTGGGAACTGAAGATGGCTCTTACACAATTAACCCTTTAAATGCCAAGTTAAATCCCATCTGCCATTTGCCGGCATTATAGGGAGCTCACCATATTCTCCACGTTAGCAGGGTAAGGGTTAAGAAGAAGAGAAAATCCAGAAGGCACAGCGTCTCTAAATGTCTGTGAATAATCCGAAGAACCGAAAATTCATGAAAGTTGAGGTAGTTAATAATTTTTTATTTCAAAATATATTTATATAACACTAAGGTTAAATTACGAACGCTGAACCAAGAAGTCCTCTTGAAATTATAGCAAATTATCAAGTTGCCTATAATTACGATATTTCTCGTTTTAAAGCAAATGTACTTTTGATCAAAGTGCACAGAGAATTTTTCTGATGAATGTTGTCATTCAACAGTGTTATTAATTTCGAATTGTCTCAACACATTTTTCTCTTAACTTCAAATTAATACTGCCCCACATCTGTTGCCACGTCTCCCAGGCGCTCTCTACCAGAGCAGTTTCTTTTGTAACAAATTACTCTACATTTATTCTTTCCTGCACACGTCATACGCCCTCTCCCAATTTTGGAGTAAGAAATACATTCTATCTGAAAATTTTATATCCGTGACAAACTTTACTGTTACAAAGAACCACGAGGATATAAAAAATAGGACTCTCCAATCTCCTAACAAGACAGTAAATCAAAGTGTCACTAAAATCAAGTACGAATTGGTACCCCTACTTCTGCCTTCCACTGCGATTGTCTCATTGGTTCCCATAGCAGCATGGAAGACATACAGCTACCGATAAACATTTATATTCGAGCTAATAAATCAATTATAATAGACAACTCTTGTTATCTTCCTCATGAATTATGCAGGTGTATACTTCTTGCTTGTTCCTAAAACCTCTAATGTAGAGGGTTATTTTAACTTGCTTTCGACGTCCAGGCCATCTAGCCTCAAGAGTCTGCATTTAAATACTCACTTCTGTATTATGATGTTCCCATTCTAGATACTTATTACATACTAATATCTTGTTATTCAGAGCTTGAATTATAATATTTGCATTATTCAAGTTGTTTAATAATATTCTGTACTTAGAGATTTAGTATGGGTCGGGCAACTTAGACGGTATAGCGACTGACTACGGACTGGACGGTCCGGGGTAGAATCTCGGTGGGGACGAGATTTTCCGCCCGTCCAGACCGACCCTGGGGTCCACCAAGCCTCCTGTACAATGGGTACTGAGTCTATCCCGGGGATAAAGTGCGGCCGGGGCGTGCTGCTGACCACTCACACTTTCTAATGCCGCGGTCATGGAAGAGTAGAGCTATACCTCTACCTACCCACTGGGCCTCACCGGGCCTGTAACGGGATCATTTTACCTTTTACTTAGAGATTTAGTAAGTAAAATCGTATGAAATATTTGTACTGGAGAAAGTGTTTTGGCCTGTCCTGTGTTCAGTGTCAAAGCCTTAATCAGTTCGAACGTATATTTATTGTTCTGTAATCTCCCAAGTGCCAGTCAGAGACAAAACACTCCAATTAATTAATGGACTGCCTGGCCAGGGACACTGGACCGTGCTAGACGAGTAGAGGCAATGAATGTGCAATGGTGCGGTGGTGGCCAGCAGGAAAAACCATTCCATTTTCGTTTCGTCTGACGTGAACTTCGTACGTGAGATCCGGGGCTGAAGGAGGTTTCGTTTTGAGAGGTAGCATCTAATAATGCGAGAGTAGCGATTTACGTTTTCTTCACTCATAAAACCGACAAATTAATATATAACTTCAGAATTACGAAGACTGAATATGTTCACGACTTATAAAACGTCCTTATAAAGTAAAGGATTGTAGGATTCAGGCCAATTTGCAAATATTTTTTAAAGTCTAGATTGCCATTGAGAGACTGCCATGAATAATAAACATTTAGTGTGTTCAGAAAAGTAGAAACTGAATTTTAAATATTTTTCCAATGGAATTCAACATTCGAAAAGTTAATATGTAGTGCCTTATCCTTTTTATTGCAGCCTAACAAGCTTACAAATTTGTGTAAGAATACTGTCAATTACGTATCTTGCATCTAAATTCCGTTACACTACATATATAAAAAAGGTAAAGTGATCCCGTTACAGGACCGGTGTGGCCCAGAGGGTGGGTAGAGGTATAGCTCTACTCTTCCATGACCGCGGCACTAGAAGGGGCTGAGTGGTCAGCAGCACGCCCCGGCCGCACTTTACCCCCGGAAAAATTCCGGTACCCATTTTACAGGAGGCTGGGTGGGCCTCAGGGCCGGTCTGGACGGGCGGAAAATCTCGTCCCCATCGGTATTCGATCCCGGACCGTCCAGCCCGTAGTCAGTCGCTATACCGACTGAGCTACCCGGCCCACACACTATATATATATATATATATATTTATATTTATATATATATATGTATATTTATTTATGTACATGCACATGTTACACATTAGCCGATTTGTTCTGAGACCGGTCAACGCTCCTGTCCTTTACACGTGCTTCAGCGTTCTGTCACGTCATCACGCACCGATACCTGCACGCATTCCACATGTTTCCTCTTAACTTAACAGAGGCTTTGTATATCTTTCTAATTATTACCAAATGTCACTCCATTTTTAGGGACAAAAATGTGTTGAAATGAAGAACTGTATCTTTTGGGGATGGTTGAGGAGATGTCATGCCACTGCCATCCCTTGATGTTAATTTGATGCCCCAACTATCCATTTCCTTGGCTCATAATGTACAACCCTCCCCATCTGTCTGTGGAACATTGTGCATTCAGATAATGACTATGAATATAGAGAAGGAAGTAGTGTCTTGAATTTTATATGTATATTATAATAATATGGTGGGCCCGGTAGCTCAGTCGGTATAGCGAATGACTAGGGCCTGGACGGTCCGGGATCGAATCCCCGTGGGGACGAGATTTTCCGCCCTTCCAGACTGGCCCTGGGGCCCACCCAGCCTCCTGTAAATTGGGTACCGTGTCTTTCCCGGGGGTAAAGTGCGGCCGGGGCGTGCTGCTGACCACTCACCCCCTTCTAGTGCCGCGGTCATGGAAGAGTAGAACTATACTTCTACTCTCCCTCTGGACCACACTGGGCCTGAAACGGGATCATTTTACCTTTAGATTTATTATAATTATATGTAAATTATTCTACGACGCACTATCTCAAACACATGTCAAAAAATGAAAGATTTCAACTACATGCAGAAATTTTGTTGAGCTTCATTTGTAGTGAAATGAATGTTTGTACGTAGGAGTGGCCATTGGCATTTATTGATTTCTAGTTCAATCATTGTTACTTTTTTACTGTGTAGGAACTTAATTTTGGGGCTGTAGTGTTAATAGCACTGGTGTTGAGGAGAATATTTGGACCTAGGAGGGACGAGGTAACGGGGGAATGGAGGAGACTGCATAACGAGGAGCTAAATGATTTGTTCTCCTCACCCAATATTGTGCGGGTGATAAAATCGA
>Ga0131853_10019406_pt1 | contig 12374 bp, 8 predicted proteins | sample TergutLab28metaG_FD_92764 | JGI IMG/M metagenome (GOLD analysis project Ga0131853, IMG submission 92764) | Labiotermes labralis P1 segment gut microbial communities from Petit-Saut dam, French Guiana - Lab288 P1 (version 2) (version 2) | ecosystem: Host-associated > Arthropoda: Insects >...
GAACCCTTTGACACCTAACAACCCATATAGTGGAACCCTTTGACACCTAACAACCCATATAGTGGAACCCTTTGACACCTAACAACCCATATAGTGGAACCCTTTGACACCTAACAACCCATACAGTGGTCGTACCGCACCGCTAAACTCTAAACGTTGCATTTTATATATTTATTCAACAAATATAGGTACCGAATATTTTAAACAAGGTACAAACTGTCCGTTTTTTTTTCTCTTCAAAATGCAGTTCGTTTCATAATTCTAACGTACTTGGTTTCCAGTATTATTCACATTTTATATACAGGGCATGCTAAAATTAAAAAAAAAATAATTCCAGTGCCAAAAGGATAATGCTGTGTGTCTATTGTGAGAACCATATGACATACACAAATACACTGTGTGGCAAAATGTTAGGTTTTGTTTCATATTACAGCAGGTGTGACACATGGTTACCATTGGGCTTTAAATTATTAATATCAAACAAAATGCACAGATGAGAAGGATGTGCAGGTGAAGGAATTCTACCAGCCATCAAGTGTGAACACGTACACTGTACACCCTGACATGCTCAGAATGGTAGGTGAAACTTCTTTTGCGATATGGCTGTGAGGTTCAACGGATCAGATGAAGTCCTCACTATATTCTTATTTATTCATTTACTTATTTGTATCTGAGGGGCATAAGTCTGCTCTTGTCCATTTGATCCAATAAAAATCATACTCTAACAAACAAACCAACAGTCACTTCATTCCAGAACTAGTAATCTGTTGTTTTGTGAGGTCTTGGCGATACCTAAAGAAAGGCTCAAGAACTAAACTCTGGACCTTGTCTGGGTGCCAAGGCTAGGTTTCTGTCCTTAAAGAGGTCTCAATCCAGGGCTGTTACTGGCCTTCTCACTGGACATAACACCCTGAGGAGACATCTTCACCTACTAGGGCTGTCAGACAGTCCACTGTGTTGGAGGTGTGGAGCAGAGGATGAAACCTCAGCAAACATTCTTTGTGAGTGTGAAGCTTTGGCCTCACTCAGATATGCGTATCTGGGCTCCTTCTTGTTACAGCCAGCGGACTTTAAGAGTATGAGCTTGGGAGCCATCTGGAACTTTAGCAAAGTAACTGGGCTCCCATAAATTGATATGGGGCACAAAGGGCCCATTAATTAAGGCCTAGGTGCATCGGGACCATGTGGTACCGAACCCAATTGCAATCAATCAATCAATCTGTTGTTTTAGGTGACCTCACTATGCACAAACTTGCTTACACTGCTCGCTCACTTGACTGCCAGCATCAGTATGAAAATTCCTTTTCTTAGTTTATTTTGGTCTTGTGAGGAAGGTTAGATGGTGTTCAGCTGTCACTCTTTGTCTGTCACTAGCAGGGTTTCCCATTCAAAGATTTCTGTATCCAACCCTTCCTAACTATAACTAACGGTACCTTGGATGGAAGTTGATTGCGAAATTTATGACGGATGTCTTTGAACCGCCCGTAACAGCCCAGCGATCGCTGTACCTGACGTACCGAAAATGTTTGGCTACAAGTGTACAGCCAGTTACTCTACCGACTATATTATTACCGTGTTAAATGGTAACAAAAAAAAATCCCTCTTTATGCCAGTTAATTCAAATTCCATTGTGCAAACTCACCATCTCCATGAAGGTAGGATGACAGTTCCTGCGCACAACCTTCGTCTTCCTTTTGGTAAGTTTTGATGGGTCGGGAAGAAGATAGACTTTCACGTAGGGTGAGGGTTCCTGTCCTCCAGCTACTGTAGACAGACTACGAGCATGGTGTACCATTACCATCAGCGTCCCTCTTTGGTAATGCAGTGACAAACTTAGCTGGCCACGAACACAGCGTGACTCATGGCTCGATATCCTCTGAGCTCGGCGTTCTGGAAGACGTACAAAACACATATGGAAAATGCATATGAAGTCATACATTTACGTGAGATATGCAGGCAACTTTATTTGCTAATCAACTGACCAACTAAGCCCAAGGTGAGTAGGTCATCCTTGAAAAATTCAAAATTACTCAGTTATACATAACCAGTTTGCTGCTGGTATGGAACAGTGTACAGTGATACCTCGGCTAACGAGTGACCCTGCTAACGAATTTTTCAGCTAATGGAAGATTTTTTCCGCTGTTTTTTGGACTCGGCTAACGAATGTTTTAATGGATGCGCGCGGTAACATAAAGCAGCAAACATAAACGGTCGGGCCATTCCAGGAGCTCATCTTTTCCGTCCGTATGTCTGTTTCAGCTAACGAAGATTTCGGCTAACGAATGTGATTCCAGAACGAATAATTTTCGTTAGCCGAGGTATCATTGTACTGCCATTGGATCATACCCTTGGGCACATTAATCCAGTTCACACCTTCGTCAGCGCTATTATGTCTTTGGGAGGCTGACCGTAGAACCAGAAGACATAAGCACAGCCTCAGTAAGGGACCTTTGCCGCTTCATACTAGGCGCATGGCTATTGAGGCTGTGCTGAATGAAATATTGGGGATGCACAATAGGCCTAAGGCTGTGGTGCATTAGGTGCATAAGCTGACGGAGGAGGAGGAGGAGGAGAAGGAGGAGGAGGAGGAGGAGAAGAAGAAGAAGAAGAAGAAGAAGAGGAAGAAGAAGAGGTAGAACAAGAAAAGGAAGAAGAGGAAAAAGAGGAAGAGGAAGAAGAGGAAGAGGAGGAAGAAGAGGAAGAGGAAGAAGAGGAGGAAGAAGAAGAGGAGGAGGAAGAAGAGGATGAGGAGGAGGAAGAAGAAGAAGAAGAGGTAGAAGAAGAAGAGGAAAAAGAGGAAGAGGAAGAGGAAGAAGAGGAAGAGGAGGAAGAAGAGGAAGAGGAGGAAGAAGAGGAGGAGGAAGAAGAGGAAGAGGAGGAGGAAGGGGAAGAGGAGGAGGATAAAGAAGAGGAGGAAGAAGAGGAAGAGGAAGAAGAGGAAGAGGAAGAAGAGGAAGAGGAGGAGGAAGAAGAGGAGGAAGAAGAAGAAGAAGAAGAAGAGGAGGAGGAGGAGGAAGAAGAAGAAGAAGAGGAAGAAGAGGAGGAGGAGGAGGAAGAAGAAGAACAACAACAACATCAGGAACCCTTTTCTTTACCCATTTTCTTGTGTCACACAATAGCACACTCATGCAACACATCCAAAACCAGACAGTACGGAACTGGTGACAATGGATCTGTTATGCTGTTAGCAGCAGAATTAGATGCAGCCATAACCACATTTCTAATAACACAAACACGGTTACCTTTAACCTTCGTCGCATTGATATTTGCCTCCTGTTGGTCCCTTAGAAGAGGGTGGAAGAAAGTGTACACAATATCAGAATGAGAAATCTCATCCGCCATGAGAAACAGTGATTTCAGGAAACGTTCGATATCCATACGACGTCGTTCAGCGACTTGCTTTATGTTGGATCTCCCAACAGACAGGCCGCTGGGCAAGCTGTAAGTAATGAAGGGAGACAACTGTTATACAAAAACAGCATTACAAAAGATATCACTGGCCCACCTCACACATTTGAAAACAAGAATCTGTAGTCAAGAGTCCTGTGCAGATCTGGACATACACGATATTTTCACGGCAGTTGGAAACTGTATACAACCAGAGATTGAGGGTAGGAGTTCAAATATGGAAAACTTTGACAAGTTTCAGGATTAATCTGGCACTGAATCTCCTTCAGCTGCAACACACAAGATGTCGATGATCAGAAAGAATGACATGTCTAAATATGAGTGTGACAAGATCCAGTCTATTGAAATACTCAATCTTCTTGCTTGGTTGTGTCTGTAAGAGAAATAATTCCCGAATATTGCCAATTTAGCCCATTTTATTCACAACAACTCGGCATAGAGCGCAGACCGTAAGAGAAACGTCTCCAATGCTGGGACTGTGATTCAGAACGGATGCACCCGTCCCAAACCCAGCACAAATGACTATAGCGATTTCCTGAACAGCACATCACAAATCAGACATGTAAGCTACAGGTTAAATATTTTGTTTTATAATTAAAACAGGACTGTCGAATTTGCTAACGGATACTAAATACAGGGTGAGCATAAAGTCTTTCCCTGATTACAAACATTTATTACAATAAAACTACTGTACGTGGAATACAAAAATATTTTCTTTTTTGAAATGTAACTCAAGACTTTTTTTTACAACACATTAGTACACTTCAACATATGCTCCTTTTGTTGCACAGAGAACGTCTATTCGATAATCAGTTTCTCTCCATGTGTTCTCCAACACGTCTTCAGTTATTGTAGCAAAAGCGTCTGTTATTCTTGCCTTCAAATTTGTAATATCTGGAACTGCTGTCGAAAACACTTTGTCCTTAACATACCCCCATAAAAAGAAGTCAAGGGGGGTGATATAAGGCGATCGTGGTGGCCAGTGTCGGACCATTTCTCCCAATCAACCTGTTTGGAAATGTTGCATCCAAAAACCAAATGTTACGATAAACACAGGACATAACATTTTAGAAACTAACTTAAGTAATGGTAAAAAAATATGTTTGTATTCCACGTAGTTTTCTTGTAGTAAATGTTTGTAATCTGGGAAAGACTTTATGCTCACCCTGTACAATGCCTTATCTTTTACAGTTGTTGGAGAAGGGCTGTTGTTCATATATGATAATTGATAACTTGTTATCCTGAAATAAAAATATAACTATAACTGCAAATTTGTCAGTATTTGTTATAAAATAAATGATATTATTTTGGTAGTTTTGGATGACCCTTATGCCAAATAAAATTTTAGTGATTTTGATGTTTTGCTGACCATGCATCTCAGTATATTTATCTCAGTAATTAACCAACTTGATGCACAAAATTTTTGTTTTCCAACAAGTTTATTTCATAGCCTCTACATGTTTAGAGCACATTTGCTCATCATCAGGAGGTCAAAATTGCATTACACAGCCTCTGGTATCATCACACCTACAGGTGGCTGTCTGGTGCACAGGTTGAGAGAAGACTTCTCTCAACCTGTGCACGAGACAGCGACCTATAGGTGTGATGACACCAGAGGCTGTATAATGCAATTTTGACCTCCTGATGATGAGCACATGTGCTCGAAACACGTAGAGGCATGAAATAAGCTCATTGTAAAACAAAAAATTTTTTTGCATCAAGTTGGTTAATTACTGAGATAAAAATTTTACTGGTTCATCTTAATTTCATTGTGTTTTTTTTTAATATTTCCCACCCTGCAACATGTAGAAATTTACATGTTGATGTATTTTATGGATTAAGTTTACCATTAACCTTTTGGCGCCGGATTTTTTTTTTTTATTTTAGCACACCCTGTATATAAAATGTGAATAATACAGGAACCAAATACGTTAGAATTATGAAACAAACTGCATTTTGAAGAGAAAAAAACCGAGAGTATACACCATTCTTAAAATATTCAGTACCTATATTTGTTGAATAAATATATAAAATGCAACTTTAGAGGTTAACGGTATGGTTAAATCATTCCATTGTAGAAGAAGGGCCGCTACAGTTACGTTTATAACATGATTTATCACTATATCTGTAGATGCAGTTATTGCTTGTTACATCTGCACAGGGCTCCATCTATAGCAGACACCAGAACAAAAGACTCTGTAATATGCTGAAGGATAATTTATAGAGACCCATCTCACCTACTGTATATAACACACTTAACCTTTTGACGCTAATGTCAACTATAGTGGTCGTACCGCACCGCTAACCTCTAAAGTTGTATTTTATATATTTATTCAACAAATATAGATACTGAATATTTTAAACGTGGTATATACTCTCCGTTTATTTCTCTTCAAAATGCAGTTTGTTTCATAATTCTAACGTATTTGGTTCCTGTATTATTCACATTTTATATACAGGATGTGCTAAAATTTAAAAAATAATTCCGGCGCCAAAAGGTTAATACGCTATTTGCTCCAGCAGGTACCCCAAATTGTTCAACAAAATGTATCACATAAACTGGTCAAGCATGCTACTATATCTCAGATTTAAATCCAACGAACACCTTGCAACAAAAATGAACTGGCCAGAACTCTTAACAATAATTATACTGAAATAACACAGTCTTTATACCTACTTTTCCCCTAATACACTGATGAGCAAACTAGTATGGCACTATATAACATACCGAAACAAATGCTGAGAATAATTATGTTTTTGAAATGTTAATGGTACAGAACACAATAATAGACAAAATGTTAACATATGCAACAGAAACTTGGACACTAACAAAGAGAGATAGAAAGTAAATAAACTTTTTTGAAAGGAAACTGTATAGAAGAATTTTAGGGCCAGTATATGAAAATGAAGAAGAAAATTGGAGGATATTAAAAAATAAAGAAATTTATGCAAGTGTTAAAAAACCTACTATAATAGAGACAGTAAGGTTAAATAGATTATGTTGGTTTGGGCATGTACAGAGAATGGAAGGAAATGGAATTCCCAAAAAGGTATTATATATGAATTTGGGAACAACAAGATTGAGAGGTAGACCAAGAAATAGATGGCAAGATGAGGTAAGAGAGGATGGATGAATAGTTGGTGGAGAAGGGTGGGAAGAAAAAGTACGTAAAAGAGAGGAATGGAAGAAGCTCCTGAGAACGGCAAGGAATCGTCGCATTCTGCACATTGCAGTGGAATGAATGAATGCTAATGGTGTTGCATAAATACTGTACATATTAACCGTTTGACGCCAGAATTATTTTTTTTTAAATTTTAGCACATCTTGTATATAAAATGTGAATAATACAGGAACCAATTATGTTAGAATTATGAAACAAACTGCATTTTGAAGAGTAAAGAATGGAGAGTATATACCATGTTTAAAATATTCAGTACTTATATGTGTTGAATAAATATATAAAATGCAATGTTTAAGGTTATCGGTGTGGTACGACCACTATAGTTGACATTACGAGTTAAAGGGTTAAAACAAATCACTTCTGACATGATACTGAGAGAAGAGCTGAACTGTTCACATGACTCTCCATTTTTAATTCCTGTCCCTGATACAATAAAATGACAAATGCCACCATCACTACAGAATACATTGAGATATCCAGCTGAAGTCTCCTGTTCTGGATAAGTACCCTGTCCTGCCAGTTTACAGAGATGCTTATCAAATTATGTATCATACTTGGCTTTAAGCAGGGACAACTGAATACATTATCCTCCAAAGATAAACCACAGCAGGAATTGCAAGTCATCTGAAGAAATGTGTGCATTGTAATTTACTATCTTTCAAAACGTTCAGCTGACTGCTACAGTAGCACTGTGCTGACAACAGCTCAACGGATGTTCCTCGGGTCTTCAAAATTTAGTGCTAGCACAGAGAGTAGGAAAGTTGCTGTTCAAATGTAATGGTACACATTTCCTGTCGGAGTTTCAACAGATAATTACAGAAACGTGCAGCAGTAACCTCCAAGCTTTCCATTCCACGCATTTTTCGTACAGTAATTACATCTTTAATACACTAACAAAATGCACATACACAATAAAATATATGAACTATTATAAACATTCTCCCACATGTTTCAGCGCTTACTGCGCCATCTTCAAGGAGAACTTTCTCGTGTGCTCAAAACTATTGTTACATCATCTGATGACAGAACTTAAGTTGTATTATAATATACAAATTATATACAATATATATTATATAACATATTACTTTCTTATTTACTTACTTACTCCAAGCAGCACAGTCCTTCTTGAGAAGCTAACAGGTCCTCAGCTAGCCAACAAATTCCCCACATTTTATGGTACCCGAAGGTTCATTACCGCACTCACAAGTGCCCTCCACCTCTCCATATCCTGAGTCAGTTCAATGCAGTCCATACCCCCACATCCCACTTCCTGAAGATCCATCTTAATATCATCCTCCCATCTATGCCTGGGTTTCCCCAGTGATCTCTTTCCCCTGAGTCTCCCCACCAAAAGCCTATACATGCCCAGCCTATCTCATTCTTCTCGATGTATCACCCAAACAATATTGGGTGAGGAGTACAGAACATTAAGATCCTCATTATATAATATATATACATTATATAATATATATATAAAATTTATTATACTTATTATATTATATCATATTATTTATATTATATTGTTATGTTGTGTCGTGTTATGTTATGGTATATTATATTATATCATATTATAGTATATCATATAATATTATTTATATTATATTATGTTATGTTGTGTTATGGTATATCATATCATATATTATTTAATTATATTATGTTATGTTGTGTTATGTTATGCTATATTGTATTATATTATATTATATCATCCCAAATTATATCATATCATATTATTTATATTATATTGTTATGTTATGTCGTGTTATGTTATGGTATATTATATTATATTATATCATATTATAGTATATCATATCATATTATTTATATTATATTATGTTATGTTATGTTGTGTTGTGTTATGTTATGGTATATTATATTATATTATATTATATTATATTATATTATATATGTGCATTTTGCTGATGTACTAAAGATATCATTACAGTGCACATTAAGTTACAGCAGTCATCATCTTGTGTATCACAATATACAAGATTTCAATCAATCTAGCTTCTGCTCTTCTCTGAAACTAAGCTGCAATACGATCACAATACAATGTAACAAACCACACTGTAAATTAAAATGCATTAACCATCAACGATTACAGCACACAATCTTGGGAAGGGCAGAAATCTAGGAAGCCAACTAAAGGAAAATGCGTGAAAATATAACAAACTGATACAAATCTAAAACTGATAGGATGATGATGTTTAATTCTGTGATTAAAACGCTTAACTGACACATGTCAAACATAAGATACGCTCGCATGAAGCGATGTTTCTGGCTGTTACGCGAAGGCAACGTAGTTCGTTGTGGGGGTAATTCCATTTATGGTGCAACTAGAATTTCACAAATAACACCGTCACTCAAAATAACACTGCACACTGTAAACGTAGGGGTTACAACAAATGCTTTACGACTGTCATTATATTAACAGATAAAAAAATGTAAATATGCACAAAAGTCACACAAATGCTGGAGTGGTTGACACCAACTCTCAGAACTCTTCTCCTATCTTATCTTACCGGATTACAAATCTTTTCTTGTGTGTTGTCGTAAGAGACACGACCCTAATATTAAATAACATACATGGTACTAGGAGAAGTCTGGGAACTGCTTATCTCTATCAGCAGTACTGTGGATTGGAAACTCATGAGATATGAGTGATTTCGGCAATGAGAGGTGTTAATTGTTTCCCCACGCCAGCAGCTGATAACGAAACACACATATCAGTTTTACTATGGCACGTCTGATTACAGGAACAGAACAATACAGAACTGGGCTCAAGTAACCTACTTCTACCAAAATGTATTCAGGTACGTTGCCACACATTTCTGTATCTCATTAAGTTTATGTCCAACACTGAAATTACAGCAGGCCTATACTCTGTTTCAATACAAGGTGGCAATGATGTGCTTCATATGTGATAAGTCCATGGTTTTGTCTTCAACTAAAATGTGTTGTATGTTTAACCTTTTGACGCCTAATGTCAACTATAGTGGTTGCACTGCACCGCTAACCTCTAAAGTTGCATTTTAAATATTTATTTAACAAATATAGGTACTGAATATTTTAAACAAGGTATATACTCTCCGTTTTTTTGTCTTCAAAATGCAGTTTGTTTCATAATTCTAACATATTTGGTTCCTGTATTATTCACATTTTATATACAGAGTGTGCTAAAATTAAAAAAATAATTCTGGCGCCAAAAGGTTAACATGCTTATATGCAGTAAACATTCATGTTAATTATAAATTGTGGGTGTCCCATCCCGTTGTGCTAATATAACAATGTTATTTATTGTCCGTCTTACACAACAATATACGATGTAAGATTAAGTTACGTACAATTAATAAAGCTACATGTTTCAACCCCTTGGGGTCATCTTCAGGCTTATATATGAATCATACACGGTACGTCTGAAATAGTTACCTATGGGATCCCGTGGTTTACAGTGCGTTGGTTATAAAATATATGTTATAAAAGTTTGGTTAAAATACAGGTAAATAACCTATAATCGTGGTGAACAAGTGGATTGTTATTGTATGTATGTGATAGGTGTTTATATACCTTAGGAAAGTGCACCATGATCATAGGTTCTTTACCTGTATTTTAACCAAATTTTTATAACATATATTTTATAACTAACGCACTGTAATACCACGGGATCCCATAGGTAACTACTTCAGACATACCTTGTATGATTCATATTTTATAAGCCTGAAGATGACCCCAAGGGTTTGAAACATGTAGCTTTGTTAACTGTACGTAACTTAATTTTACCTCATATTGTTGTGTGAGACGGACAATAAATAACATTCATGTCAATAAGTTCGAAATGACAACTGTTTCACGTGAACATATGTACGACTTGCAGAATAACATAAAATTAGATGCACTAGAACAGCACATACGGAGAAAGATATTTCTCAGCGAATAGGGGAACGTTATACATACCATAAAGTGCCACACTGTATTTGTAATGTATTTGCAAGCTTACAGTTTTCACAAAAAATGTCCTCATGAACAAAAACATGATGAAATAAACTCCATCTTTATGCACTTTCATGCCTAATACCAAAACAACCTAATCAAAATAGCAAGGAAAAGAAATGTATCTACAAAAATTCTTAGCAAAACCAGCATACAGAATAGCTTGGTTCAGCATGTGCTTATGTGAGTAATGTAGGAGTACTTCACAGGATGCCACATGCTATTGAAGTTCTGTCAGCCTGCATTTGAAGAAGGACACTGTCTTTCTGAGCACATACAGGGTGAGCATAAAGTCTTTCCCTGATTACAAACATTTATTACAAGAAAACTACGTGGAATACAAAAATTTTTTTTTACCATTACTTAAGTTAGTTTCTAAAACTTTATGTAATGTGTTTATCATAACATTTGTAACATTTGGTTTTTGGATGCAAAATTTCCAAACAGGTGGATTGGGAGAGATGGTCCGACACCCTGGTCACCACGATCGCTGGTTATCACCCCCCTTGACTTCTTTTTATGGGGGTATGTTAAGGACAAAGTGTTTTCGACACCAGTTCCAGATATTACAAATTTAAAGGCAAGAATAACAGACGCTTTTGCTACAATAACTGAAGACATGTTGGAGAACACGTGGAGAGAAATTTATTATCGATTAGACGTTCTCCGTGCAACAAGGGGCACATGTTGAAGTGTACTAATGTGTTGTAAAAAAACTTCTTGAGTTACATTAAAAAATTATGTTTGTATTCCACGTACAGTAGTTTCCTTGTAATAAATGTATGTAATCAGGGAAAGACTTTATGCTCATCCTGTAGTTTATTCTGATGGCTTAAACTAATACATGTTTACCACACTTACAGGTACTACTGATTCACTACTGGCCATGGCTTGGACTACTCTGTCAGTGATTGTGCTCGTCATATCCTTGATCATGGGACTCAAGTTTCGTTGGTTTCGAACTCGAGTGTACAATATACAAGCATTTAAAGGCACCAGAGAACCGAAAGGCAGCAGTGAACCGAGAGCGTTTGTTGGCGTGTATCGAGGTCAATCCTTTGAAGTAGCAAGTGCAGCACCTAGTGTATATCGGCCAGGTAATGCAACTGCAGGCAGTTCATCACATACATTTCAGCAACCTACACTAACTTCAAAACAAGAACCACCACCTTCATCATCAGACTATAAGTTCAAGACTGTCTCAAAGAAAAACTATCCAGCTTCTTCATCTGAAAATCCTCCGGTGGGACAATCACAGCCATCAGGCAGCAAACAAGACAAAAAAGACAGAAACAAATCAAAATATCAATCTGCAACACCTAAAAATCCACTAGCCAGATCAGATGAACATAACGAACGTTTGAGAGCTGTAAAGCCTCCGCAAGGCACGGGGCAGAATACGAGGCCAAAAAACAAAGCTCCTGTCCCTAAGAGCATTGTCCACACTAAACTACCACCAATTCCAGTAGCACATGATGGCAACTCATCACTACCGAAACTAAACGATGGTAATCATACTTCTCACAAACTGACCAATGATAACCGTACATATCCCAGAGACATCGATGATAACTACGTATCTCACGAACCAGTTCATGGTGATTCAAGAGCTCCAAAATCTAAAATGCCAATTCCGAAGTACGTTTCAGAACAGGACGAATCAGAGTCGGAAATATAAGACACTGCAAAAACACAGCATTTCAGTCTGGGGGGGGGGGGGGGGCCACAATAGGCCTTTTCACAGGAAAAGGGGGCGGTACCGAAGCCGCGCCGGGGACGGGGGATGGGGGAAAA
>Ga0131853_10019407_pt1 | contig 12373 bp, 15 predicted proteins | sample TergutLab28metaG_FD_92764 | JGI IMG/M metagenome (GOLD analysis project Ga0131853, IMG submission 92764) | Labiotermes labralis P1 segment gut microbial communities from Petit-Saut dam, French Guiana - Lab288 P1 (version 2) (version 2) | ecosystem: Host-associated > Arthropoda: Insects >...
CTTATGCCCTCGTCGGCGTAAATGTCGCAGATTTCCCACTCTTTCAGCAATGCATACGCCTTTAACTTTTCCGTTTGCGCACGAATTGAGAACCCCTCTTGCGCTTGCTCGTCTGTTGATACAGTAAGCCTTTAAATAAACCATGTAAATTAATGGTTATACTCGAACACTGATTTTATAAGGCTTCGTTGTCTTTATACTCTAACTCTAACCTTATTTTTTCAAGTTCCATAAGTAATGCAATTAGCTTGCCTGTGTCTATATCGCCCCTCGTTCTTGTTTTCGTTATTATCGTGTTAATAATATTTTCTATAAATTCTTCTTCGTTCAAGTGATTACATATTATGCTTTTTAATTCGCTTTCATCAACGCCACTGTTAATCACTCCATATTCAAAACAAAAATTTGCTATTTCATCAACTAAAACATTTCTTTCCATTGTTTTCTAAAATCTCCTTATTTCTTTTCTTCTAATAAATTCAAGAAGTCTGCAAATTTATATACCGCACTTCTTTTTAATTTTTTAAACTCGTTGCTATCGCTATTATTAAATCCTAGCAAGTCAACTATTTCATCTTCATATTTGCGGTTAATAAAATATTCCATTATATATAACTGCTCTACATCTGATAAAATGCTTCTCGCCCAATAATAATTTGATATGTACTCTTTTATTTCGTCCTCTTTAAGTTCTTTTGCTGATAAATTAAAAATGTCTTTCCCGATAGATACAAACGGTTGCTTGTTGTATTCAGCAGAAAAGTCATATTCAGCAGTTAAGCCTTTTTGTGCGTTTAATTTTAGCCATTCCCATTGTAATGTTTCATAATGATTGAAATAATTATTTACATTTTTCTTTGTTTCTTCAAAATTAAACCCTTCTAAGTTTTGACTTGATAATGTTCTATTCATAATCATATTCATTTTTTTATTCCCCCTCATATTTTCATTGTAATACACTTTTATTGTCGTAATTTATCACATATTGTAGATATATGTATTATTTTGGAACTACATATAATAATCACCTAACCTTCTACGCAAAAAAGAACCCGCATAAACGAGTTCTCTTGCTAATGGAATTTATCCCATTGTACACATTGTAGCACGTTCCCCGCATAATGGAAGGGGTATCTTCCGATAATTTGCGGGAGTTTAGCGTCATTTAGCTGTAAATTAGCGTTATTTTGTTTGATTGCAATAAAAAAATGATTAAGAATAAATCCTAATCATTTTTTTATTTTCATGCAAGAATAAGCCAATATTATATTTGTAAATCGTGTACGAAACGTGTACAGCAAATTTTTATTATTCGTAAGCCCTTTATTTTAGGGCGAAATTCATTAAATGGTGCCGAATAACAGAAGCCTCTGTTTGCCTTTTGATTATAGTGCACACATATTCATTTAGTAAAGCATTTCCTTTACTTATAAGCATTTTTTGTTCATTTATTATTAATCACTATTTAACCTTATTTATCAGATTTTTAAGAAAAACGTGTACAAAACGTGTACGGAATTAAATCAGATTATTAAGCACTTTAATTGCCTTTTCTCGTTCTTTCGGGTACAAATGACAGTATGTGTTCCAAGTTTCCTCAATTCGTGAATGTCCAAGTCGTCGTGAAATCTCCTGTATATTTATATTCTTGTTCGCAAGAACTGATGCATGAGAATGTCTAAAATCATGTATTCTAATAGTTTTTAAACCTATACTACTAGAGTATATTTTGTTTCTTCTTTCAATGCTAGTATTTCTTATGTTATTACATACTCTAAAATCATCAGTAAAAGTATGTTTCAATTGCTGTCTTTGTTTTTGCTTATAAAGTATTTTCATTAATGGCAAAGGTAACTCTACTCGTCTAATTGATGAAATCGTTTTGGGCGTTGTTTCTGCGCCTTTACCATTCCTTAGCCGTTGCGTTAAATTCCTTCTTACCGATATGTATTTACCCTTTATATCTGACCATTTTAATGCGTGTATCTCGCCTTTTCTTAATCCTGTGTAAAAAGCAATATTAAAGAACACATAATAATCCCACTCTGATAAATCGTTTTTTTTGTACTCTTTTTCTGCTGCAAGTTTTTTAGCTCTTGTGATAAATTTTTTAAATTCTTTGTGTGTGTAAAAATTCATTTCTGCCCTAATATAATAAGCGTCTTTAAAGTTTCCTAATTTTGTAATAGGGTTCTTATTCAGATATTCCATTTTTATAGCATAATTAATTAAAGCTCTAAAATATCCATATGCTGATTTTTTAGTATGTAATGACAAGTTCTTTTTATTCATTGCTATTTTCCAATCTTGAAGTAAATGCATTGATAATTTATCAATTCGATTATCTTTAAATGTTGGCAATATATAGTAATAAAAAAGTTGTTTTATTTTTTCTTGTGTTGTTTCTTTCACTTCATATTTTTTAACTTCGATATATTCATCATATAGTTTTTGAATTGTCATTTTTTTAATTGGTTTTTCGCCTTTAACTTTAATTTCATTAATTAATTTTATTTCTAAAATTTTAGCATTATCGTAACCATAAGCAACTCGTGTTAATTGTTTTGGTTGCCCGCTATCAGAAATATAGTTTACACGCACCTTGTATTTTTGTAAGCCGTCTTTAATGCCTTTGGTTTTATATAATGGCATTTTTTTCTCCTCCTTTTAAAAAGAGGCTTACCCTTGCATGAATAAATTATATAATAATTTATCCTATAAGGTAAACCTCAATTTTTATAAATACAATTCTTTTATCTTTTTTCTGCGTTCTTCTAAATCAATAACATCTATTCCCCAGACCTCATAAGCTATTTTTGTATTAATTTTATTAGCACAAAATACAGGCATATGCTTTTTAATCATTTCGGCTTTGACAAGTTTTTTTAATCGTGAAATAGTTGCAGAGGAACGAACCGCAAAAAGTATTTTTATCTCGTTATTGCCTATTTCTGAATTTTCATAATAAATTTTTAATGCATTATCAATACACGTTATTTTTGGTATATTCATTTAATTAAACCCCTTTCATGTTTATTTAATTTTTGATAATAAAAAAAGATAAGTTTTTCAACTTACCTAAGCAATTAATTTTCTTCAACGAATTTTTCCATTAGTGCTAAGTCCTAGTCTTTTATTTTTTCCTTCGGCTTTACGCATTTATAAACTTTTAGCTTTTGTTTACTTGTTTTATTCTTGCTCTTATTATTGATAGCACATTTTGCATTTTTTACATATTCATCAAACATTTTTCTACCCCCAAAAATTATTGCTATTAAATCTTTATTATCTTTAGTTGTTTTAATTATTAAAGAATGCAAATACTTTTTAGAATTTTTCTTTACCCGACTTCTAAGTAAAAACGCAAATTCATGGAATGGAAATTTACCCTCATCGTCTGCCCTTGTTCCTCCAAGTTCATACGCATAAGCTATAGGAATTTCTAAAACATTTACATTCATTTCAGTAAATTCTACATCAAATTTCATTATTTCATCGCATTGGTCAGCAAAATTTGTACTATGAGTTCGTAAACCATAACCCCTTATAAACTTTATTTCGCTTAAACTTTTAGTGTCAAATATTTTTAAATTCAAAAAATTTAAATTTAAAACAATATTTTTATTTTCCGCTCCCAATGAACAACAATTAATATACAGATACTTCTTATTACCAATTGTAAAAGTTGAATATTTTCTCCGTCTTTCTTTTCTATAAATTTCCTCTTCGATTACATTTTTATCGTTCTCGTCAATTTTTGATGTATCATCAACTCGTTCCAACTTTGCGCTTAAATCTGGTCTATGGTTCATTATATTATCTATATAAGTTGCAATTAAAGCAATTAAAGTTAAGGTGCTTATAAACGCGCTAACAATTTCTACAATGTTTTCAATTAATATCTTACATAGCATGAGATTTCACCTTTTTATTTTTGAGTATATATCCGTTTAAGAACTATGTAAATAATTTATCAAGAACCAATTGTAAAATTAGGTGAAACATATTTTCTTAGTTGTAAAAGTTGATTCTCTTCATCTCCATCGAAAACTATATGTACCATTTCAATCCATCCATTAAATCGCTCATCTGACTTATCCAAAACACTTAATAAATCAAGATACTCCTTTAAATAATCCATTACATCAAATTCAAGTTCAGCATCAGCCATTTCCAGTGATTTATTTTTTACTATTTCGTATTCGTCGCTAGTCAAAGAGAGTTTAATTGAACTACCAAAATAAAAACCCGAAAAATAGAAGTTGTTACCTCTTTTTCTTCTTCCAACGGTTAATTCTGATTCGGCTTTTGGAGTATCAGGTGGATATAACGATATTTCTTCACAATCAGGGTTTTCATATATTTGTAATCCAAAAACTCTGTTTTTAGGGTCGTCTTTAGAAAATCTATCGATATGAAGATTTTTATATTTTGAAGAAAATAGTTCACGTAAATATTTTAGAAAAAAACGCAAATAAAGTATTCTAAATTTTGCATTTTTGGTTTTTATAATCCCATGCCTTCCTATTACTTTTCTTTTTTGTTTTTCAACTGCTTTTATTTCCATTTTTTACAATCGTTCCTCTCAACAAAGCCTATTATCTAACAAAAAGTTGTTTTTATCAACTAATATTTTAACAGCTAATTTATAATTTCTCCAAAATTCATTTTTTTACGTCACTAAAATCAAAATCTACGCCGTCAATTGTCTTTTTTCTTCTTGGGAGTGTTGGCGGTTCTTGTTTTATTGGTGCTTCTTCATTAACTAAACGCGGTCTTGCAATATTATCAGTTTCTAGCCCTCTAGCCCTTCGTTTAGGCTTCGACTGGTAAGAATTAGTATTAGAGTAGTAAAAACTTTGTATCTCGTGCATATCGCTGTCTTTTACAATAAATCTGCCCTTGATATTTGCTAGTCGGCTTGCGTTATCACAGCCCAACATAATACGGCTTGGTTCTTTGTCTACAAACCGCCCGCATACGCGAAAAGAAACATTGTTTTTAATCTGCCCGCTTAGAATGGTGCTGTCGGGTCTTTGTATACCCATTATTAAATTGATACCCACGGCACGGCTTAACCTTGTAAGGGTTTCTATACTGTCGTATAAGCGTTTAGAAAGTGCTTTGTCGCTTGTTTTGAGAAGTTCCGCAAGTTCATCTATGAAAACTATTTTACGCTTTAGTTTATCATCTGTAAGGCGGTTATAGTCGTTTAAATTGTCAACTCTATTTTCTCTAAATAAATCTAATCTTTTGACGGTTTCAATTATCATTTTGCCTAATATGTCGGCGGTCGGCACATAATCATAATAAATATTAACTGCTTCCCCAAACTCCGAAAATGATACCCCGCGCTTAAAATCAATTAAAATAACATCATAGCCTTTATTTAATGCTTGATGTATCATACATTTTAGTATGTTTGATTTTCCGCTTCCTGTTTCGCCTGCTATAAAGGCGTGAGGGTGTTTTTCTAAGTCCATGCCAACCATACCCATATGACTAATGCCAATGTTTAAAAAATTTCTTGCTCTGTATTTTTCTTCCCAGTTAATCATAGTAGGAAGCGGTTTTTTTTGAACAATGATTTTAATTATTTGATTGTTTTCTTCATCTTGCAGTATGTACGAGATTTTTTTATTGATAATCATTTCCATTGCTTCCTTTTTGCTATTCCAAACGCTTAACGGTATTGTGGTTTTAAAGGCGGTTATATACGCTATAGGCGATATATCTTTTTCATACAGGAAAAAAGGCGGGTTGTCGTTTTCGTCTAATTTCATTCGTTCAAATAAATTTTGCCATTCCTTTAATCTTATTCTAAACGGAATAGACAAAATATATTGCCATATGCCAATAGCAAGAACGGTTACGATTGAAGTTAATATTACATATCCTTCTACATAAAAAGAACCGTATGAGAGGATTAACGCCACTACTAAACCGATATAAACCCATTTAACCCATTTGTAATTTTTAATTGCTACGATTATTGCACCATGCAGAAAATCAAAAATAAATTCAAGCATATTTTTTCCAACTCCTTTTTTATTTTTTAAAGTGTTACATCTGTTTCAAGCAATTTTTTTATAGTGCGGTACGCACTATAATTTAAAACAACTTTTCTAACTGTCTTTTTTGTTTCGGTATCTTTGCAAGGCAAGGTATAATTATTTTTATCGTGAATAATAAAATTTAATGTTTTGTAAATTTGGGTTTTATCATTAAATTTCATATAGTGATATTTTTCTAGCAACTCTTTGAAATAACCTTTATCAATAACAATACGGTTATTTTCGATTGCTTCACTTTCTATCAAGACTTCAAAAATTGATATGTACTCTTTAATTACTAAATCAAGTAATGTCATAGCTACCCCCTAATTTTAATTTTGCTACGCAAATAAATATTAGTATTCTTCATGCTTGTATGTCTTAGTTTTTGCATTACTTCTTTTTTTGACTTGGTTTTTTTGTATTCCAGTTTTGCAAATGCCCGCCTTAAATCGTGACAGGTAAAACCTAGCTTTTTTGCGTGTGCTTGCAAATGAACGGCTGAATAAAACATTTTTGTGTCTGTTTTTTCGCTAAGTGCTGTATGAAATTTTTTTAATTTTTCGTACAGCTTGGGATATTCATTTTTTAATAATGTTATCGTTTCGGGCTTGTTACCTTTGCCAATGAAAGAAAAATACACTTCATCACCCGAAAAAACGCAATTATTCGCGGTTATTTGTGCTAGTTCCGATATTCTTAACCCTGTGGCAAGTATTGTTTGATAGCATAATTTCAACTTAGGGTTTTTTATGCCCTTAATCTTTTTTTCAATCTCTGAAAATTCTACCGCTTTTAGTTTGCGGTATTTTTTGCGGGTCTTGGCTTCAAGGCTTTTAATTTCGTTTAGGTGATTATTGCTTAACGGATAATTCAGAAATTCACAAAAAATTAAAAAAGCATTTTTCGCTTTTGAAAAATGATTTTTGTATTCTATCCTCGCGAAACGCTCGATAATTTTTTCTATATCCATGTTACCCGCATTAAGATTTAAACTTTGCCCCTCTAAAAGAAATTCGAGTGCGTTTGTATATGTACTAGCCGTGGTATATGTATATTTGGTTTTCAGATATTCAGTGTAAGAAGAAAGCACATCAAAAAGCATATAGCCCCCCTTGTGTTTTTCGTTACAATTTTTGTGTGTAATAATATAATATATATTATTACATTCTATGATAATTTCTAAATTCGCTTCAAAGCCCCTTATTATCGAAGTAACCACGGTGTAACCGCTTGCTTTTGATTTTTGCCTTGGTTACGGCATGGTTACATTATATGTAGCGGGGCTTTTCCAATAGAATAAGCAAGAAAAATTTTATTTTTTCCATTTAAACCAACTCTTTTTTGTTTTCTTCGGTTTCATTGGAATGACGGTATTGTCGGTATATTGTCTTACGAAAGTTTCAATTTTAAGTTCTTGCTGGATTTCATCAGTAGCATTTTGCATGATAGCGGTTAATTCGTCCTCTTGCTCTTTGGTAAGATTTTCGTTGTTTCCGCAATCTAGCCTAAGCCCTATAACAAGCGCGTCATTAGGAACGGTATAATAACTGTCTTTCGCTCCATAAAACACATTGCATTTTTCGCCGTTGCCCTTAGCGTCTACTTTTATTGCTCTTGGCAACGTATTTTTTACAAATTCTTCAACTTCGGGAGTGTACTCAAAATTTCGATTTCTGTATTTCCCCACTAAATACAATCTTTCTTCTTGGGTAAGTTCTCCAATAAACAAATTACTTCTTAAATAAAAGCAACTCAAATTTTGTTGCCCTGCAAGATATTGGTAAATATCCATTTTTTCTAATGGAATAAGCGGATAGCCTAACTCGCGCATTATATCGTCATACTTTTTTATGCTCGTATTTTTAACCAAAAATTCATTTACATATTTTCGGTACAATGATGTAATTTCTACAACTGTTTCTAATTCGTATTTGTTTTTTAGCGGAAGAATAGGAAACATATTTTTGTATTCCGACAAGCCTATGGAAAAATCATTCATAATTACAAATTCCTTTCTTGATTAAAGAAAAAGGGTATGCACCAAAAATAAATGCTTACCCTTTTTGTAGTTTTTATTAAACTATTTCCGCTACAAAATTAATAATAAACAATGACAATCTGCCTTGTACTGTTTATCCAGTCAACTTCACAATCTAAATTTTCAGCAGAAAAACGTATCGGTACTAGCGTTCTTTCATTTCTTATTACAGGTGGTACATCTATTGTACCCATAGAACCGTTTATGTTTATATCGAAACTATCTACCCACATTATCACGCTTATTTGACCGCGATTAAGGGTAATTTCACTGTTTGAGGCTTGCCAACTTATATTGCCGTCCATTGCCTCAATAATTGCACGTATCGGAACAACGGTACGATTACTTAATATAATCGGTGCTGTTCCGCGTCCTGCGTCTATTTCTTGTCTTACGCCGTTGACACTCATAAATGGGTCATCAAGTGTCATAAGGATAAATTTTCTTTGCGCGCCTTGAATTGGGGGAATTAAATTGCCCCCTGTGATATTACCTGTTGTTACCGCTATTTTCTGTGTAGGTGGGCTTAATTCTTCGCGTATTCCTTCAAGCGGTCTTGCTTCGCTTATTACTTGGCGTACCGAATAATAATAGGCAGTATTTGCCTTTGCGTTTACATCAACAAACACATTACAAGTAATATAAAAATCGGATATAGAAATTCCTTCATCATTTGGATTTTCAGAACGATATACCCTATATCCTAACCCACCCGCAAGGGGCTGCCAACGTAACATAACGCCAACATTGATAGGTTCACATTCAAAGCCTTGCACTACATTACCACTAACTGGCGGGGTCGGTGGTTGTTCGGGTGCTGGCGTTGGGGTCGGCTGTATTATTGGTTCGGGTGTCGGCGTTGGTACTGGCTCTTGTATTGGTCGGCTAGTATCGGGTAAACCATTTGCGGGGTTATACGATACCCAATTAAAACCCGAATATGGCGGTTGATTGACAACATTATCCCAACCCGTTGCATTTTCGGGATAATAAAATATAGCGTCATTCATACCAGTAAAACTAAGAAGATTAACATTGCTTGCAAGTTCAGGGGCATTTCCAAGGAAAATAACGGTTTTTAGTCTTGAATTTGACTGAAAAGCCCCGCCCCCTATGCTTGTAACCCTTGCCGGAATAATAATTTCTTCCAAAATAGTATGCGTAAATGTCGAACCATGAATTGCCCGCAAGCTATCCGGCAATGTTACTCTTTCCAATGAAATAAGGTTAGTAAAATAAAATGTACCGATTGAGGTAACACCTTCTTCAACTATTATCTCACTGATTATGCTACGGTAAGTACGCCACCTAACATCATTTGAATTGAAGTAGGCACTTGGGGAACTTTGATAATCCCCGCTTAGTGTCAATAGCCCTGTTTGCGTGTTTAAGTTCCATGTAATGTTACCCCACGCACCGCCAACGCTTTGTGCGTTCACTGTTGTTAAAGATAACGACATGAGAAGCACAACTACTAATACCATACTTGCCAGTTTCTTTCTAAACATTAAAAATTCCTCCTGTTTTCGGCTTTTTTAGCCTTTATGATGATGTATTTGTTTTTCCGCGAAAGGTGTACCTTTCATAGACTTTTATTTTTTATTGGATTTTAAGGCTTTTTCCAGTTTTAAACTTGCCAAGTAAAAAAATTAATTTTCTTGCTATTGACGATAATAACGGCATTTGCTAGTATAGAGTGCGTTTTCCATGAAAGGTACACCTTTTGTGGAAAACGGAGGATTTTAATGCAAAAAATTTATGCGCTTATTCGTGTATCAACGGCGGAACAAAACGAACAACGTCAAGTAATATCAATGACAAAAATCGGTGTTCCAAAAGAAAACATAATCATTGAAAAAGAAAGCGGAAAAAGCACAAAACGGACAAAATATCACAAACTTGTTAATCGCCTAAAAATGGGCGATATTCTTTATCTTGAAAATGTTGACCGTCTAAGCCGTGACTATGACGGTATTGTAGGCGAATGGCATAACTTAAAACAAAAAGGCGTTATCGTTAAAGTTTTAGACACACCCATACTTGATACAGACCAAAAGGACACTTCGTTATTAAGTCGATTTATACGCAATATTTTATTACACGTATTTGCCTTTCAAGCTGAATCTGAATGGGTAAAAATCAAAGAACGTCAAGCACAGGGAATAGCGGTTGCAAAATCAAGCGGAAAAAATCTGGGTCGCCCAAAAGCCAAAATAACAAAAAAGCAAAAAATAACAGTCGCGCAATATCAAGACAAGAAAATAACTTTAAATGAAGCGTTGGAACGCCTAGAAATAAAAAAGTCAACTTTTTACAAACTGGTTAATAAGCTGAAAATAAATCCATAAAATAGCAAAATGCCCTTTGCGTGTGCAAGGGGCATTGTTAATCCGCATAGAAATTTACTTTTAACACTTTGACTTTGTGATGATATTTTCCTTCTTCTCTTTTTGATACCGCTGTTATTTTTTCTATGTAAGTTTGTAAAAACTGTAATTTTTCCGCATTTGTTAGTAGTTTCCAGTTTTCCCGAAAATTTGTTATTATTTCCGAACGGTTTAATATAATATCTTCGCTTGGTTCGGTTGGGATATTTTTTAAATTTTCAATATATGTATTTTTTTCGGCTACAATTAATTTTATCATCTGTTCGTATTCGTCAAAGGTTATTCTTTCGTTTATGTAAAATGTCATTAAATCCTTTTCTTTTTTATCAAGTTTTGATATGGCGTTTTCGTATTCTTCTTTTATCATGGCGTTTATGCTGTCTTGCTTGCTTTTTTCCTCCATTTGAAAATCATCTTTTATCTTTAAATCGGGCATATTTTCCATATGTTCATGAAATGCAATTTCGGCTTTTCTATGACTGAATGTAGAGTTGTTACACGTTCCGTTAGACTTATTAGGACAAGCATAATTTCCGTTGACTATTCGTTCACCGTTTTTATTTGTTTTGTATTCGCCGTGTGTTCTTAGTTTTGCCCCGCACTCACCGCAAAAAATTGTTCCGCTGAAATAGTTATCTTCTTTGGGTCTTTTGGTGAGTGTCTTGCCTTTTAGCTTTTCCATTTTCTTTTGTACTTCGTAATATATTTCTTCGTCTATTATCGGCTCGTGTTTTCCGTCTGCTTCAAAATATTTTTCTTTATCGTCCATGCGATAACGAACTTTTCCGATATAGTTAGGGTTCATTAAAATTGCTCTAATGCTTACATTACCCCATACACCGCCTAATTTTGCTTTTATTCCTCTGTTATTCAAGTTCTTTGCAATCGCATTGTATGACATATTACCCTCAATATACATGGCATAAATTTCTTTTACTATTTTTGCTTCTTCAAAATTATTCTTTGAATTTTATCGCCTTTTTCGCGTTCGTAACCATATGAAACGGTAAAGTTCGCAAGGGTAAAACCTTCTTTTACTTTTTTCTCACAAGCAAGCGTTATTCTTTCAATGATATTTTCGCGTTCAAATTCGGCAAAGATACCGATTATTTTTAGAAACATACGCCCCGACGCGGTTAGCGTGTCGATACTTTCCATAAGCGAGTTAAAAGAACAATTATATTCTTTGAAAATTTCGGTTAGTTCAATTAAATCTTTTGTACTGCGTGTAAGCCTGTCTATTTTATAGACTACAACATTATTAACTTTACCCACTTTAATGTCGTTTATCAGTTCGTTTATTGCGGGTCGGTCTTGGATATTTTTTCCGCTTATTCCTTCATCAGCGTATACCTTGTAAAAATCCCAGTCTTTTATTTGAACGTAATTTTTTAATTTGTCTATTTGCGCCCTTATGGAATAGCCTTCTTTGGCTTGCTCGTCCGTACTAACGCGAACATAGACCGCGGTTTTCATTGTTTAATTCTTCCCCCTTTTCAGAATTTTTTTTAGAAATTCGTTCTTGCCTTGCTTTTCGTGGTATAGATGTTTTCATAAAAAATTTTAATATGCTTTCTTGCAATTCATCTGACAGAATTATTTTTTTGATTGCTTCTTCTTTTTGCATATTTTCCATAATAAAACCCCTTAGATTTTTTCTATGTATATTTCACGCATTGTTAAAAAATGCGGGCAAGAATAAAATTAAAAAAAGGACAAAGCCCTGTAAAATCAAGGTTTGTCCCCGCATGGTTTTTATAAAGGCTTGCTACACGAACATAGATTCCCGTCCTTAGTGCCTTTTTTGTTTTTGCTTTCATTTCTTATCGCTCCCATCTGTATTTTTTTCAGATAGAAGCTGGCTTTCAATTTGCGCTCGTTTTTTTCGTGGC
>Ga0131853_10019408_pt1 | contig 12372 bp, 6 predicted proteins | sample TergutLab28metaG_FD_92764 | JGI IMG/M metagenome (GOLD analysis project Ga0131853, IMG submission 92764) | Labiotermes labralis P1 segment gut microbial communities from Petit-Saut dam, French Guiana - Lab288 P1 (version 2) (version 2) | ecosystem: Host-associated > Arthropoda: Insects >...
AACAATAGAAGGAAGGAGACAGTGTTTTGGTGCCCTGAATGTGAAGCAGCCCTATGTGTTGAAGAATGTTTCAAGGCATTTCACACCAAGTTAAATTTTTAAGGTAAGATTTGATTGGATATTTGAAAAGCTTAAACATTCCTAAATATTTTGTTTCAAGTTTCATCGAAATCCAACCACTATTAACAAAACTACATTATTTTGAATAGATTCCTGCACAGTTTAGCTCAAAATTTAAATACCCCATAGAAAAACCTTCCCACATCACAGTGTGAACTGGGTTTTAAATGCCCCCACGCTGAAGGGTTAATTATTATGATATGAGCATATTTTACACTTAATCAGATTGACAAACGTATATATATATATATTTACAGACCATATTGTTACAGTTATTACAGTCCATGTTATGACAATATTTATGAACTTATTTATTAATATTAAGTTATGAATTTTGTTATATTTGAATTTGACATGTGTGTTATGTAACACATTTACTTTCATCATCTGTTGACAGTTTCTGTATCCTAAGGCCTTGTCCATTTAGGATCTATGGAATGTATTTCAAATAAATAAATAGATATATGTGTATAATCATATTGTATCTGCCTTCATTATTTTAACTAATGAATGCTAATGTTTATATCTAGGGTTCAGGTTTTATACAAATGAAAGTGCCACAGGTAACAGAAGGATCAGGAGAAAGAGGAAATCAGGCAGCACTCCCAGTTCTGTTATTTGTGAACCTGGAATATCATGATGCTGTGTGTTTAGTACAACAAGTGCACAAGTTCTTAGCCACCCTCAGTAAGGTGATACGTGGTACTGTGCTTCCTAGCAGTGACATCATACACTTGGCTGACACAATCATCGGCCAGCAGGTTTGTCATCATTATTATCATCTCAAGTACTGTGATTAACAGTATAATCCTTTCAGTGTTCTCTGAAGTACATAATATGCCTAGTGCGACCATAACACACATCTAATTCCTGATTCACATTTTTTTAGAAGTATTAATTCTTTTAGTACCACAAAGAAGGCGCTATGTATTTTGGTTTTCTTGTGTCTAGGTGCACTTTTGAATTCCCTTGGCATGTACACCATATGGATATCTTTGTGAAAATTTCTGTAGACTACACTTCATTGCATTATTTTAGAACCTTTTCAGCAGTTGTGCAATCTAGACCAATATAAACTGATACATGTTTACAGAGGGACTGACTTTGATTAGTTTTCAGTATGTGGGTCATTACAGTACAGCCATTCAGAGGGTGGTACACTATTTTGGTCCAGAATGTTCTGCTTGCTTGAAGGTATGTACAACTATGAGAAGACTGTAGCACTCTTTAAATATTATGGTAGAGTACTGGACCATAAAAATTGATGATAAATAAATAGGTTGGGAAGGCATGGGTTGGATTAATCTGGCTCAGGACAGGGACAAGTCGCAGGCTCTTTTGAACATGTTAATTTACCATCTGGTTCCATAAAATGCAGAGAATTTCTTGACTGGCTGAGAAACTATTAGGTCTTCAAGAAGAAATCTGGCTGCATGCAGTTGGCTAGCTAATTAGGTAGTTTAGTTCATCAGTCAGTTGGTCAGTTAGTCAGTTAGTGTACATGCAAAAATATAATTCCTTTTTGAATTCATGCACTGTTTTTAATGCACAAACTACTTGACCAAACTGTAAAATAAGGAAAATTTTGTGTAGTCCATGAAAGGCTTGGCATCAACAAGTAGAGAGTCTAGCTGTCTACTGAGCAAGTGAACGAAAATTACTTTGCAAACAAAGTTCAATAGATCCAGAATCTTGATATTAACAGTAATGTGTATGATTGGGCTGACTGTGACAGACCCCAGACATGTGGCAGAAAATATGGGAAGGTCCCGGTGAGCCAATGCTGTACCTTCGAAGCTTGGTGGCCCGAGCTTTTGCTGTCCAGCGTTGGAATCAGCAAATGAATCAGGGCTCCCTGCTGAGGGAACCTGTTGACCTTTCTGAGCTCTTTCATCCAGACACATTCCTTAGTGCTCTCAAGCAGCAAACAGCGAGGTGAGAGTACACACTTTTTAAAATTCTTGTTTTTGCTGACAGAACTTAAACTTAATTTCAAACATACTATTTGTAAGAGAGAAATTTGAAATCTGCATATACAGATGAACTGTAAAGGTAGAATTACTGTTTGTGAATCCCAGTTTTACAGCACACTTCATGAAAATGCAGAAATACAGTCTTTCAAGAGTACAATATCATAACACAAATAAGCAGTAAGTTTCTTGAGAGTCAAATTTCATGAAAATCATTGTAGCCAGTTGTGTGCATGTGTGTTTGTTTGCAGATACATGGCAAAAGTATGTGCCTTTATGTGGGCACAGACTGAAAACAAGTTGAATATTGAAATAACTTGAAATGCCAACTTGATAAAACAAGGTAATTTTATTAATGTATTCTTAGCTGGACGTGTTTTGGGTACATACGCCCATCATCAGGAGCATTAGATATTGAGTTGCAGCATATGGTCGTGTGTACGGTGTGGATGGTGCTGTCGCACGGCACCATCCACACCTTACACGGCGGATCTCAAGACCACCACCCATCCAAAAACTCGGTGCAGAAAACCATATGCTGCAACTCAACATCTAATACACCTGATGATGGGCGTATGTATCCGAAACATGTCAAACTAAGAATACATTAATAAAATTACCTTGTTGCATCAAGTTGGCATTTCAAGTTACTTCATGAGGAAGTTGCATGGTCAAACAACCCACAAGTTGAATATTGTTTACTACAGAAAGTTTCAGTAAGGAAACATTTATAATACAATGCACTTCTACAATTACTTGACACTTCCATACTGCTTCCTGTCTAGACTGTAGACCTCATGTTGATATATTCATTTTGAGGTCTCATCATCAAACCATATTAGAAAACAGAACAATTTTATGAATGTGACTGAAGTTGTTCATATTTTTTATACATTTTTTATGCTATGTATTAAATTTCAGGGCATATGACACTGCTTTCTGAATTGTAGTATTTGTAACACACATTAATTAGTTCATCAGCAGCAGGGTACAAGCCTTCCTGCTTGTGTTGTTCTTTCCATTTTTTTTGTTGGATGACCTATACTTCTTCTGCCTGATGGAGTGTATTCATCCACGAACTTGAGAATGTGTGTATTGTTCATTCTAAATGAATGTTGTGTCCACTTGTATATATAGTCAACAATAATTTCATTTAAACTGTATGTATTTATTTCTTCTTTAGTATGTGATGAGTTAAAGTGAAGAATGAATACATACAGTAAGGAATTGTTAGGCTATATTTGTGGTCTTCTGAAAATTTAAACCATGCCTAGTGAGGCTGAGGAAAAAAATTATCTCTATCAGGAAAACTAGCAGTCTGGTCAAGATTTGAACCAAGTAGCTCCCATTACCATTACACATATATTGTAGATGCAATCACTGATATTTCTGTATGCACGTAGGGATTATGGAATAGCCTTGGATGAACTTCAGTTAGCATGCAGTTGGAGTAAGAGTGGGCTGCCTGGTACTCATCTGCCTGTCACACTGATAGGCTTACAGCTGGAAGGAGCAACATTTGACGGTTTACGCTTGCTGCCAAATGGAGCTGATTCGCCTAGTATAACATTGGCACCTCCTTGTACAATTGCATGGATGCCAAAGGTATGTGAAGTGTAATACTACATGGCAGTCAACAAGAACAGAACATGTACAAGTATGCATTGTGAGAACTGAGGATCTCACAGCAGTGTTGCTGAAGATGCAGGTCTCTGGAAAATGATGCTGGGTCACTGGGCGAGTTGTTCCTGATATTTTGAAGGATCATAGTGCATTCATCTTTAGGGTCAAGCAGTCCAAAAATTTTCTTCTTGGACTGCTTGTTGCTGAAATTTAAGGCACTAGTGATTCTGCAAACTGTTGGGAACTACTTGGCTAGTGACAGTTTCACATTCTAGAAGACATGCACTTTCCATTGTCATGTTCCCAGATGCATACCTCCAGGTTCATCCAGTGCAAGATGTTATAAGAACTTCCCCATGCCTGAGAAGGACTTTCTTCCCTGAACTGAAATGGGGGGTGTGTCATCATGGCAATATAGTAGGTGCCCTAGGGATCTATCATGCCTTAGCTTCTAGCCATGACCATTGTGAAATTTCCTGTTAGGAACACATACAATTCACAGTTGTACATCCTGTTTCACTACTGTATTATTTATTTGCCTGGGCTGTTCTTCCTTTCATAATGTTGGGAATTATGAGAGCAATGCAGAGGTGGAAAGGGTCAAACCTAGGTACCACAACAATTGCACAAATTCTTTTACACATTATTACTGTATGTCACACTACAAATAATGTGTGTTGATCAATCGAGACTAACTGATTAAGTGTCCTTGAAATGTTGCTCTGTTTGTTATGAGTGTGGTTAGTTTGTTTCCTTTGGACTGCTGTACATAAGTTTAGTTAACATTTAAATATTATTAGATAATTCCTTCACTCTTAAAGCAGAATCATCACTTTTTCATCCTTTATGCATAAATACTGACATATCTGTAATGTGTTGTGTAGGGAAGTGCGCAAGTATTCCATCCTGGAGAGACAATTCGCTTACCATTGTACTATACTGCTAGCAGAGAGCAAGTTGTAGTATGTTTGGATGTGCCATGCACTGGAGATGAGGACAAATGGGTGCAGACAGGTGTGGCATTCTTCTTGAGAAATTAAATTGAACTAACTCCGGGTAACTCAACAACCAGTTCGGTTCTGCAGGGTAGGTCTTAAGGTATCGGAAGATCACAACTAAATTTTAAGGTACAATTTTCAACATATTGTAAGAAACATGTGGTTATTTAAAAAAAAAAAAAATACTGTTAAGTTTAAAAACCCAGCATGTTCACTTTTCAACCATGGAACAAGTTTCATCTCACAATTAACCATTTTACTTGTTATTAATTCAAGTTTATAAAGAGTAGATTCATGTGTCTTGCCATATCTTATCATTGTCAAAACAAGATGATTTTCATTTTCTTTACAAAGAGAAATGTTGAAACTCTTGGCAAATAAATTCAGGTTTGTGATATACAGTTGATATAATATCATAGTTGTAGTATAGGCATGGTTTGTAAGACCTGCCCATGTACTGAAAAATGTGTTTTGTTGGCATGAGTAAAATGGGTCAGAAGGCATCTCAGTATGTTCTTCACGTTTTTAAACTTTTTATGTCACCTTCTTGCATTCAGGTTGCAGGGATCACCATAATTTCTTGTTCTAAATATAGCATACAAATCAGGAGCAACTCACTTTTCAAGCATCCAAGACACTCCGGGGAATGTAATAGTGTCTTTTCACTGCACTCTGCTTGACATGAAAGATAAATGTTCCCTTGGCTTAAAGCAACATACCTTGCTTTCATTATAAGTTAAAATTTTCTTTAAAATTATATTGCTGTAAAAACTATCACATTCTCACTAATCACTCATCATGTCAAAGTTGACATTGCTGTCCTCTACTAGTGACTCATCCTGTTGAACTATTGTTGCACCATTCATTACTGGTGTAATGTATTAGTCACTCATCTTGTTGGGCCATACACTACTGGTGTACTGTACTAGTCACTCGTCTTGTTGAGTTGTACATGGCTGATGTACTGTACTAGTCACTCATTTTGTTGGACCATACACTACTGGTGTACTGCACTAGTCACTCATCTTGTTGAATCATACATGGTTGATGTCCTGCACTAGTCACTCATCTTGTTGAATTGTACATGGCTTATGTATTGTACTAGTCACTCATCTTGTTGGACCATACACTACTGGTGTACTGTACTAGTCACTCATCTTGTTGGACTATACACTACTGGTGTACTGCACTAGTCACTCATCTTGTTGGACCATACACTACTGGTGTACTGTACTAGTCATTCATCTTGTTGGACCATACACTCCTGGTGTACTGTACTAGTCACTCATCTTGTTGGACCATACACTACTGGTGTACTGTACTAGTCACTCATATTGTTGGATTGTACATGGCTGACGTGCTGCACTAGTCACTCATTTTGTCAAATTGTACATGGCTGAAGCACTGTACAAGTCACTCATCTTGTTGAATTGTACACTGCTGATGTACTGTACTAGTCACTTTTCTTTTCAACTGTACATTCCTGGTGTACTGTATTCACAACATTTGTCTCACTTGCTGTTCTGTGTGACATTGAATCCTTGCTAATATTCCATCCAAATATTTATACAGATTTACATAATGGACGTCAGTGATATTGTGTGGAGACTGATAAGGAAACCCTGTAGAAACTCCTTCCAATTTGTAATTTCCGAAGCTGTGAACCAGGTGAGAGTATTAAATTTAATTCATGGTCCTATACAGAGTGATTCAAAAACTGACTTATAAACATAATTGTTTTGCAAACATTACTTTGTAGTCCCTGCCTGATGTCCACAAATATCTATGCCTTGGATTGGATGACATGTAATTCTTTCTCTTAAATCATGTAAGTTCTGTGGCTTTGTACCATATACACATGTTCTAACTGTACCTCACAACTCTGCATGATTTTAATTACTGGATAACTTTTTAGATAAGGCCTGTCAAACATGTGGCCCATGGGATGTATGTGACCCACAGACTTTTATGATGTGGCCCACTTACATTATGATTTTTATGCAGTTTTACAATCATTTTAATTGCACAATACACCCAAGAAAAATTAAATACAAGAGTATGACAAACTGTATGTAAAAATATAATTTTAACATTAGTTTCTGTTTTGGTTTTATTGTGTGAATTGTTAATAATGCATAGACATGAATAACATTAAGATTACAAAAAGTGTTTTATACCAGTCTATTTTTCAATGTTGAAAAATTTGCAAATAACAAATGACAAGGGAGTGTGACATATATTGTGGCCCAATATGTCAAATTGGTTTTTAGATACAACCCACAATCCCTTTGAGTGTGACAGGCCTGTTTTTAGATGGGACATTCAGAATACAAGTGGTGTAAGTTCAGAAATTAAAGTGAAGCTGAATAAATGCTTCATATATTTGTAACTGCTATTTTTGTTGGAATACTGATAATGAAAATCCACATTTGGGCCAGTAGCCTGTATAGGGAAGTACTTTGCAGTGATGCATCTGATTACTTTGTTTATACAGTGTGTCCCACTCGCTACCAAACCTGGCATTTCGTTAATAATTGTAACACCAATGAAGATATTGCATCAAAATTTGAACAGGAGTACATTTGTTGTGTAAGAAATGAAGAGGAATGTGTCTGTAGTCTGCTTCAAATTTTGTTGCAATATCCTCGTTAGTGGTAAAATTATTAAAGAAATGCCGGGTTTGGTAGCGAGTGGGACACACTGTACTTTGACACTGAATACTGACACTATATTTTATCAGGATCTGACAGCATAATTAAATAATGCACTCAAAAAAAGGGCCCTTAGTAACCAGTAACTGACTCTTCTGGACTTACTTATGTTCTGAACACTTTGTATGTTACTCAGTTAATATGTTTTTCTAGGTGATGAAAAAGTTTGTAAAATATTCCTACAGAATGTTTCTGAAATTGATTTTTTGTGATTCAGTAAACAGTTTCTTTAGTTTACAGTCTGTTATTAAAATCTGACCATGTCAATTATGAAGTTTGGTTATCATTTGAAATGACCATTAACAGGAGTCTCTTCTCTTCATTTGTAATGTTTCAGCAGTCATGCTGCTATTGGTGGAAGTAGTACTTTCATGTTTATGAGACACACTGAGAGCAGAACCCACATCTAGTTATAGAACAATACTTTAATACTCACCCAGACATATCCTCTGCACCATGCCTGTGGAAAATAAGAATTTTGTATGTTTTCTGATTGTGACTGATTAATAGCAAACATTCCTAATTGGGAATGATTTTCACTAATTTAACTACCTTCGAATGTACTGATATTTTTGTTATACCTTCCCTACAAACATGAAATTTCTGGAAGATTCAGATTTACTGGGAAATTGCACCTTGTCAACACTGAGGACGAAGGCACTACAATCTTTCAGAACGTTGGTAACTGCCAATCTTCATATCACAAAATCCTACAAAGCTGGAATTTTCAGCTACACCACTGTGAGAACATGAAACCTCACATGACTTTTCTTGTGCGTGAAATGTAATTACAATCAATGAGGCCAAACTGCATTTATTTTGTATTGTGATGCTGTATGGAAGTAATGTTTAACATATATTTTCTTCATTAATTTCAAAGCAGTCTTATTCAATATATGTGATGCACAAATGTACATGCTGCAGTATAGAGTATAATATATGGACAGTATTTTTTATTGTTGGACTGGGCACTGCAGAGTGGGCAGCATTAGTGTTCACTATGCTGCAGTGATATTGTCCACTCTATGGCAAGCAGTCAAGGGATGAAAAATACTTTCTACAGCACAATACAGAATATCTCTGAAGCCTTGGTATGCTCCATTATGGTATAATGTTCTTTCACTTTTTCTTTTCTCTCCCCCCCCCCCCCCCCCCCCAACAAAAACAAAACCGCGGGGCGCAACCAGCCGAACTGTTAATTTTAAAAAAAAAAAAAGAATTATTATTTTTTTATTTTTTTTTTGTTTTTTTTTTTTTTTTTATTAAAAATAATGTGTGTGTGTTTGGTTATTTGTTTGTTTTTGTTGGGGGGGGGGGGGGGGGGGGAAGACATGTATGCAGCTAAAGTATCTGGAATCGTTTAGATGGCATGAGCCCAAACCTGAAACAAGAGAGTGCTGGGATGTCAACTGTACTGATACGGTCCAGTGGCTGGCATATTTAAAAATGTTAATGAACCCTCAGATTCTGTAACAGGCAGGAACTTCTTTAATAGTTTAACCACTATTAGCTTCGAAAGTAATTCGCTTCATGAGATTAATTAATTATGAGGTTTATGCAAATGAATACTGCCCGGGGGTGTCGTTTCTTTAAAAATATTCCACGTGGAATTTCTTTTCGGAAGGGATCCCTTAGCTGGTGTGTCATTGGGATGTCTGCCCCAGTTCCCAATCTCTACTGCTCTCCCAGAACAGTATGCGAGACAGTTTCGTTTGAACTACGTTTGTAGTTAGTCATGTTTTCGCGTATCCGTCCCATCATATGTTGGGATAGTCGCCTGCCGTAGATGGATACCATGACCGCTCCTTCCACGTCATTTCCAATTAATTATGTACTAATTGTCATTCGAAATTTAGAAACCGAGCACTTGGAAGGCTCTTTCAAGAAACCAAGTCGTACGGTAATGACAACGTGGACTCACAAAACCCTATTGGTAGCCTCTCGAAAGGAATGCATTGTGTGGCTCCATGCTAACGATTGAGCGGGCGCTACTGGCTGAGAGGCGAAGAGTTTGGACGGTTGATGATTGTGTGGAGAACGGCGCTCGTGTTTTACCTTCGTGTTAAAACTTTTGCTTTTCCCCCCTTCTTCTGTGATGCTAGTGGTGCGCACGTGTGGAAGGAAAACAAGTGATGAGATGTGAGTGCCGAAGACGGGAGATTGGAAGAATCTTAGCTCTGAGCTTCCCAAACTAATTCCTTGTGCCAAGAAACGCTATATTTAAAACATCGCCGTCCTGCTTATCTCTACAGAAATTTGCAGTTCATCCTGCCATCTGGCAATTCGTATCTTGCCATTTTACTTAGTTGCCACGCTGTCTTATATTAGGCAGTTTAAATACATAAATTCTTTGGGACCATCATCTGAGAGGTAAGGTCAAGTACAAGAGAGATGAACTTTTGAACTGACAAGTGGCAGGTAGAATTTAACGTAACTCGCGGACAGTTTAACTACGCATTTTACACACTTAATCTGCTTTTTTTTTTTTTTAAGAAATGCGAATATAACAGAAGCTATATTCTCTTTCAACCGCGCAGGAGACGAAGTGAGTTGTTAGCTTCACGGCCCGGCCGTTATACTCCCAAGCAAATATTTCTCCCACAGGCCTACTTACAATCAGTCGAGTTCGTGCTGTTGTCTAGATATTCAAACTGAATTTCCCCACTTCGCTGATGTACAGTTTTTAAAGAGTTGTTTGTACAAAATTTATCTCTGACCCCCAGATGCATGGCCAGTGGTCACATTGTTAAGTTGCATGGTATTCTCAAGTTTATCAAGAGGAAGGCCCCTAGACATGGAAGGTTCTTGGAAATATATATATATATATATATATATATAAAGGTTTCGTAGATAGTCGACAAGATGTATGCTTCCAACATTTTAGATGGGAGGCTAAGAACTTTTCACTATAGGAAGCTAGGATGTTGAGAATCATTGCATATGAGTTAGGACTTTAACGATTGCTCGATTCAAGTTGTATAAGGAAAAAAAAACACATTTTTTCTCATTCATAAACCCAGGAACCACCTCCCCTTTTTTCTTCCCTCCGTCACTCTCGTTACGCCCAATCTGTGTGCATTCTCGGTTTAGTATAGCAGAAGCAATTCCACAAATTCTCCAGCTTCAGAGGCAGGTAACGTTGGCGAGCCTAGGCGGATGTCACAAGTCGGGAAAGTGCATGAGGTGGTGCGCGCGCAGATCATTGTGTCTGCAGTCGGAGCAGTGGATGTGCCAGTTTCCGTCTGCTTACATAGCAATTGCCGTCATGTGACTGAGACAGGAGGGCCAAAAGGTTTGTGAGAATCGCGCTGAAGGTTGTCATGCACAACGACGGGGTATTCCTAGATGTAATCCTGCTATATTACTGTTGATGGAGGTGTCAACTTATTTATCACCACCAGTACTCAATCTTTCCCTGACCCGAATGTGATTGCGGGATCATTTGAACACAATCATACATCTTCATGTTCTATGAAAGGTATGTATTGACCAGCCCAGATACTGTTGTCTTGGCTAAGTGGCAAAAAAGCTCTAAGTTCACAGTAGCAATGCGTATGTAAAACTGAGAGGTATCTTCATTTAATGTCAGTCAGAATCCCCACAAATGCACATGCGATCTAGTTAGAGTAGAAATTGTGAAATTATTCCGCAAGTACGAACATTTGCTCAGCTAGGGAATGTGTCTGAGCTGGCGTAGCAAGTAAGGAAGACAGATTAGGCAGGAAACGATTCCTGATGGTGCCAGTGAGTGCTTGTCAGATTGTACCAGGAAAGAAGCTCAAGGTACTTGTAAGATACGGTACTGTGGAGAAATAATCCTTACGTCTGCGGAACAACGAACACATATGAACACTTGTGAAACAGAATTCTAAAATAAGCCCCTTGAAATCCCGACGCCATGATGATGGCAACATTCCAATTTTTGTCACTGAAATAACGGCGAAATCATCCAAGATAGCAGGAAGACACTGTTTGGGTATGCGACAATGAAAACACCAAATCCTATTTTATAGACCGATAAAAGTCACACACTGAGGATGAAAAGAGAGTAAAAAGTTTGGGCGAATTATTGAATTTGAAGTATGGAGTCGCCCTGCAGACACGATATGGTTGCGTCCAAGTGTTTGTAAAAATGGACACATTTGCATGCAATTAATATGTGTTGATCTGCACTTCCCTCGTGTCAAGAGTGAAACTGTTTGGAGGAAAAAAAATGTGTGATTTTGTTAATTCCGTTTTTTCTACCACTGTTCGTGTATGCGTGTGCACGATCGCAAGCCAAGAATTTGAGGACATGGCACAGAAGTATGTATCATTACACCATCTGCACTATAGCGAACAGCCAGATACGATATGAACTAATCATCACCACCATAATGTACCAACCAGTTGTCACCATGTTTCTGTGACATCGTCGAACACAAAGCACGGCCGCAGAATCCCGACGACGTGTTTTTCGGCGCCTGACATTTTTAGTTGTAGGAACATTAAAGTGTGAATTATTTAAAGTAGTAAGCATGGGCAGGTCTGTGCTTTTTAAAAGTGTACTGATCAAGCGGAAAAAAAATGTTTGCAGAGGAAATGTCAAAATAAATTTAACCTCCGAGTCCCCGCCTTATTTATGTGTCGTCATCAGGATACCAGGTGTGTAGGAGCGTTAATGGAACACACCCATTTAGAATATTATTTTATCACACTAAGGCACACGACAATTGTAAACGAATTTATAAAATTGTCTCAGTAATTAACCAACTTGATGCACAAAATTTTTGTTTTACAATAAGTTTATTTCATGCCTCTACATGTTTCGAGCATATGTGCTCATCGTCAGGAGGTCAAAATTGCATTACACAGCCTCTGGTATCATCACACTGAAACAAGTGAGTGGTCTAAAATTACTAAAATACAATTCTATAAATATGAGCAAATAGTAGTAAAATTTATGTGTGA
>Ga0131853_10019409_pt1 | contig 12372 bp, 8 predicted proteins | sample TergutLab28metaG_FD_92764 | JGI IMG/M metagenome (GOLD analysis project Ga0131853, IMG submission 92764) | Labiotermes labralis P1 segment gut microbial communities from Petit-Saut dam, French Guiana - Lab288 P1 (version 2) (version 2) | ecosystem: Host-associated > Arthropoda: Insects >...
CCGGCCGGCCGCACCTCGGCCGCCCGGCGCAACCACGTACCGCAACCAGCCGCCCGTCCCGGCCAACCTCATTCGGTCTTAAAATCCCAGCCCGGCCAGGCAAGGGGCGCAGCCGAACCCTTCCAGGCAGCAGATTGCCCATGCGTGCCGTGAAGACCGCTGAGGCCCCTGGCCCACGCGGCCGTGGTCGTGATGGCGATCAGCGGAGCCGGATGAGGCCGGCCGGGGTGGGGCGGAAGCCGCAGGAATCGAGGTAGAAGGCGGCCAGGTGGTCTTCGAAGTCGACGTGGAGCCACTCGCAGCCAGCATCGCGGGCCTCGGAGGCGGCCACGGCGACCAGACGGGTACCGACGCCCTGACGGCTGGCGCGCGCGGCGACGACGGTGTCGAGGATGAACGCGTGCGTGCCGCCGTCCCAGGGCACGTTCACGAATCCGGCCAGGCCCTCGCAGTCATAAGCACAGACCCAGCCGAGGCTGTAGCGCTCAAGACGGGAGCGCCAGTCGTAGCCGGTAATCGCGTGGCCGAAGCCAGAGGCGTGCAGGGTCTCAATTTCGGGACTGGAGACATCCCCGCGCCATTCGTAACGCATTGACCCGGGCGTGGACGTGCATGTCATGCCAGCCGTCGGGGTGGATTTCGCCGGCGCGTCGGGTTTCCTCGGCCTCAAAGCCGGCCTTGACCGCGACGCGGAGGACTCCGCCGGCCATCCCTCCCGCCAGCGCTTGACCATATCGCGCGCCTCGTCCTCCCACTCGGCCCGGAATCCCTGCCACTCCTGGACCAGAGGATCGGAGTAGGCGGTCATGAGCGCGTGGACGTCGTCCAGCGGGCATCACGGGAGAGGTGGTGGGCGGCATGCGGGACATCTTCCATCCGCATACCGCCCGGATCAACCGGAAAGTCAGCCGGCCGGGTTCAAGTAAACCGGCAGGCGAGTGTGGCCGTTGGACACGAAGGACGGGACGTGCTCCAGTTCCCCGGGCGCGCAGGCCAGCCGCATGTCCGGGAACTCTTTGAACAACGCGGCCAGGCCGGTGGCTGCCTCCAGCCGGGCCAGCGGAGCGCCCAGGCACATGTGCGTGCCGTATCCGAACGCGAGATGGTCATGGCGTTCCCGCAGAGCATTAAACTCATGAGCATCCTCACCGTGCCAGGCCGGGTCCTGGCTCGCGGGGCCGTAGGCCGCGAGGATCGCGTCGCCCTGGCGGATTACCCCGGCCCCGCCGGGAAGCTCGATGTCGCTGACGGCGTACCGCAGCGGCAGGTACGGGACCGGGGCCGCGGACCGCAGGGTCTCCTCGATGACGTCGTCCCAGGTGACCCGGCCCTCCCGGAGGTGGGCTAGCTGCTCGGGCCGGGTCAGCAGGGTGTAGATGGCCTGGTCCAGGAGGTTCACCGTGGTCTCGTATCCCGCGGAGATGACCAGCAGCAGGGTGTCGAGCAGTTCCTGCTCGGCGAGCCCGGATCCGTCCTCGTCACGCTGGGCGATGAGGTCGCTGGCCAGGTCGTCCCCGGGCTTGGCCCGTTTGTCGGCCACCAGGGTGGCCAGAATACCGTACACCGCCTCGCCGTTGGCGGCGGCGTCCTCGGGGCTGATGGTGGTGTCAAAGAAGTTGTTCACGGCGCTCCGGAGCGCCGGACGGTGCTCGGGCGGCAGGCCCAGCAACTCGCTGATCACCTGCATGGGCAGCGGGAACGCGAAGCCCTCGCGCAAATCCGCCGCCTGCCCTGGAGGCGTGGCGGCGAGGTCGTCGATCAGGCCCCTGACGAATACCTCGACGCTTGGGGCGATGGCCCTGGTCCGCCGCGCGGTGAACGCGGGGGCGACCAGGCGGCGCAGCCGAGTGTGGTCCTTGCCGTAAGCGTTGAGCATGTTCTGCACCGCGACCCACATGAACAGGGGCCAGTCGGGGCCGATCTCGCCGCTGGCGAACCGTGGCCAGTGCTGGCGGGGGTCCTTGGAGACGCGAGAATCGGTGAGCAGTTCCTTGAGCAGTGAGGAACTGGTGATCGCCCACGCGGTCACGCCGCCGGGAAGTTCCACCAGCGCGGCCGGGCCGCGCTCGCGGAGCGTTTCCGCCTCGCGAACGAGATCCGAGCCGGCGGGATCGATGGGGTAAGGCGTTAGATCTTCGTTGACCCGTGGTTCCATATGTCGTTTTCTCCTCTGGTGCCGCGATAACCGCGCGAGCCGCGATAACAGTGGCGCCCGGAATCTAACACCGGCCCAGGGCGGAGGCCAGGTCCTTGGGTCCTCCCCGGAGCTGGAGACATCCCCGCGCCATTCGTAACGCATTGACCCGGGCGTGGACGTGCATGTCATGCCAGCCGTCGGGGTGGATCTCGCCGCCGCGCTGGGTTCCCTCGGCCTCAAAGCCGGCCTTGACCGCGACGCGGCAGGAAGCGGGGTTCTTCGTCGAGTGCTTGAGCCAGATCCGGTGGAAGCCTGAGTCGAAGGCCCACTCGGTCATCGCCGACAGCGCGCGGGGCGCGACCCCGGTGCCCCAGGCGGACGGCATCGTCCAGTAAGCGACCTCGGCCCAGCCCCAGCGGAGATTCATGTCCCGCAGCGACATCCGCCCCACGACCTCACCGTCGGCGGAGCCCGAGCAGACCGCCCACGACGCGGAGGACTCCGACGGCCACCCGTCCCGCCAGCGCGTGACCATGTCGCGCGCCTCGTCTTCCCGCTCGGCCCGGAACCCTTGCCATTCCTGGACCACAGGGTCGGAGTAGGCGGCCATGATCGCGGGCACGTCGTCCAGCGTCCACGGGCGCAGCACCAGGCCGTCGGCCGCGGTCAGCGTCGGCTGCGCGGCCGCCGCGAAGCGGCCGGCGGGAATCACGGGAGCGGTAGTAGGAGGCACACCGGCATCATTGCAGCCTCCGCCGCCTCCCGATCAAGCGCTTTTCCGGGCACGCCAGCGCATCCGTTCCCGACGAAGGTGGTCAGAGCGTCATCGGTGACGATCGAAACGTGGCCTACGCGTCATTGCCCCCCCAAAGAGGGTGGTCGCTGTGACATCGAGTCCGTGCCGTAGTCCTCGCCAGCGCGGCCAGCACCGCCAGCGCGGCCAGCGAGCGCACGGGCCGCGGCGCGTCAGGACGCGGGAAGGGCCGCGGCGAGCCGGGCCAGGTCCTCGTCGGTGACGTCGACGTGGGGACTTACCCTCAAGTACCCCGAAGTCATGTCGCGGGGGGCTCGGACGGGCAGCGCCGCGGTGGTGACGATCTTGTGCTCGGCCAGCAGAGCCGAACGGACGGCGGTCACGTCCTGGCCCGCCAGGGGCCGCAGCGCCGTGATCGCGGAAGGCGCGGCCGACGAGCCCACGACGGACCACCCCTCCACGGAATCCAGGGCCGAACGCGTCAGGGCCCCCACCGACGCGAGCCGTTCCCAGACCGCGGCGGGCCCGGCGGCCAGGAACTCCGAGACCGCGTTGGCCAGCCCGACCCGGCCGGCGACATGGGCCTCGCGGGACTCCAGCAGCAGGGCGGGCGACCCGTCGCCGACGGCGCCCCGGTCCATGTCCGATGCCCGAGGCCTCAACCGGGGCAGCCAGGACGGCCCGATTCCGAGGAACCCGACCCCGCGCGGCCCGGTGAGCCACTTGCGGGACGTCCCGTACACCGCGTCGGCGCCGCACCCGGAAATGTCCGCGTGCCCGAGGCCCTGGGCGGCGTCCGCCCACAGCGGGATCCCGAACTCCCGGCACACCGCGGCCACCGCGCCCGCGGGCTGCACGAGCGGCCGGTGGGAGGAGACCGGCGTCAGGTGCACGAGCGCGGGCATCTGCATCCCGAAGAATCCGGGCAGCGCGTCCACGGCGACGATGCCGGCCCCGTCGACGGGCAGTTCGACGACGCGCAGGCCGCGGGCGGCGAAGGCGTCGAGGTTGGGGCCCCATTCGCTCTGGGCGACGGCCACGGTGTCGCCGAACGACAGCGGCCACGCCCGCAGCAGGGCGCCGAGGGCTGCGGTCGCGCTCTCGGTGAACGCGATCCCGTCGGCGTCTACGCCGGTCAGCCCGGCGAGGCCAGCCCGGCACTCCTCGATGACGGGGGCGGCGGAGGCCGCGGCGACGTAGGCCCCGGCGGTCGCCTCGAGTTCGGCGTGCGCGGCGACCGCGTCCAGGGTCGCCCGGGAACTGCGGCCGGCGGCGGCCGTGTCGAGGTGGACGTAGGCGGTCCCGGGACGCTGGTCAGTGAAGTGAAGCCATGATCCGTTCGGGATGATCGTGGTCATGAGTTGACCGTACGGCTAGTGCAAGCTTGAGGGAACGTCGAAGGTGGCGCAGACCGCGCGCCAGACGGTCTTGGCGTCCTCGCCGTCGGCCAGCGCGGTGTTCACCGTGCGTCCGTCAAGCTTGGACAGTACGTAGTCTTGCGCGATGCTGTCGGCGTAGGTGTCGCCGAAATGCTCGCGCATCCGTTCCCAGAATGTCGTCAGCCGCACCCCGCCAGACTACCGACGCATAATTAGGACATATGCGGGGGAACTTGCCACTATGGCCTCAAGCGCGCACGAACGCCCGGGCATTGGCAGGCCCGCACTGGTCACTCTCTTCATCGTCGCCGCACTGGTAGTCGTCGGCGGCGGCGCCGCCACCGTCGCCGTCCTCACCCACGGCTTCAGGAAACCGGTCAAGACCGTCTACCACCAGGCCGCGGTGTTCAGGCTGCGGGCCGGAGAGTGCGTCACCATGCCGAACGGGTCTTCGGCCACCGTCACGTCGTGTACGGCTCCGCACGACGCGGAGGTCTACGGCACCTTCGCCCTGCCCGGAACGGCCTGGCCGGGCACCCCGGCCGTACGGCGGGCGGCGGCCTCGGGATGCGGGGCCCGGCTCGCCTCCTACCTCAACCCGCAGCTGGCGGTGCGCCTGGCCCAGTCCTACGCGTACCCGGGCCACGCGGACTGGAAGGCGGGGGCCCGGACCGTGGTCTGCGAGGTCCGGGCGGTGTCCGGGCGGCTCACCCAGTCGGTGCGCGCCGGAAGCTAGCGGACGGTCGTCGGCTCCGGGGCGGGCTCGTCGTCGTCGGAGTCGCCGCCGGGGACCAGCATCGACGTCATCGAGACGTTGGCCCGGCCGGGGAGGAAGCACGCCGGGATGACAGCGATCAGGGCCACGGCGGCCACCGCCCAGAAACTGACCCGGAACGCGCTGGCGAGCAGGGCCAGGTCCGCCGGGTCGTGCAGGCTCCTGGCGGCGGCGAGGCTCGTCGTCCCCGGGATGCGGTTCTTGACCGCCTCCTGCAGGACGGTCGCGAACAGGGCCGTGCCGATCGAGGAGGCCACCCGGAAGACGACGTTGAAGGTGGCGGTCGCCGACGGGATCTCCGCCTTCTCCATCCCCTGGTAGGCGGTGCCCATCCCGGTCGGCAGGATCGCCCCGTGGCCGAGACTGGCCAGCAGCAGCGTCCCGGCGACCAGGAGCACTCCGGTCGTCGGCGTGAGCCAGGTGAACCCGGCCGCGCCCGCGGCGACGACCGCCATCCCGGACATGATGATCCAGCGGGCCGAGACCCGGTGGGCCAGCCACCCGCTGACGGCCATCGTGATGCCGCCGCCCAGGGTCAGCGGCGCCAGGAGCAGCCCGGCGCGCATCGGGCTCTCGCCCCGGACGACCTGGAAGTAGACGGGCAGCAGGACGATGAAGCCGTAGACGGCGGCCAGGTAGACCATCATCGTGACCGTGGACATGGCGAACGCCCGGCGCCGGAAGGCGCGCAGGCTGACCAGGGGATGGTCGGTGCGCCGCGCGTGGACGACATACGCGGCCAGGCAGACCGCGCCGGCCGCGGTCCACAGCCCGAACCGGACGGTGTCCGCGTCGGCCTCGGACAGCCCGTACACGCAGAACGCCATGCCGGGCGAGAGCAGGGCCATCCCGCGGCCGTCGAACCGGCGGGCCGGGGGACGGCGGCGGTCGGCGGGGAGGAACCGCCAGGCCAGGATGAGGGCTGCCGCGCACAGCGGGACGTTGATGTAGAACATCCACCGCCACGACAGGTCGTCCATGATCAGACCGCCGAGGACCGGGCCGAGGAGCGGGCCGATCATGGTGGGGATCGCGACCACGCCCATCACCCGGGCCATCCGGTCGGGGCCGGCTTTGCGGGCCAGCATGATCTGGCCGACCGGGAGGACCATGCCCCCGCCGACGCCCTGCAGGACCCGGAAGGCGATCAGCGCCGTGACGTTCCAGGCCGCCCCGGACAGGACCGAGCCGACGATGAACAGCACCAGGGACGCGATCCACGTTGTTCTTGCGCCGAAGCGCTCCACCGCCCAGCCGGTCACCGGGATGACCATGGCGAGGGCGAGCCCGTAGCCGGTGAGCGCCCACTGGATGACCGGCAGCGTCGCGTGGAAATCCCGGCCCAGCGGGGTCAGCGCGACGTTGACGATCGTGGAGTCGAGGATCGTCATGGCGGCGCCGATGACGACGACGAGGACGAGCTTGCGGAGCTCGGAATCAAAGGCGGCCGGCTTGATCGGGGTGCGGGTCGGGGTCATCGCTCCGGTTCCGGTCGGTGCGCCCTGGGTAGCGCTTCGCGTACGGCGTGCGATAGCACCGTACCCAGGGCAGGTCAACCGCGCCGCCCCGCCAGCCCAGCGGCAGGTGTCCGGAATCTGAAATGTCAGTGGCGCGGTGCAGTATGGAGGGATGGCAGACGTACCGCCGGCTAGCGGCGCGGACGCGCTGGACGGGTTCTCCCCCGCGACCCGGGCGTGGTTCACCGGTGCCTTCGCCGGGCCGACTTCGGCGCAGGACCAGGCGTGGCGGGCGATCGGGAAGGGCGAGGACACGCTCGTCGTCGCGCCGACCGGCTCGGGGAAGACCCTGGCCGCGTTCCTGTGGGCGATCGACCGGCTGGCGTCGGCGCCGCCGCCGGCGGACCGCAAGCGACGCTGCCGGGTGCTCTATGTCTCGCCGCTGAAGGCGCTGGCGGTCGACATCGAGCGGAACCTCCGCTCCCCCCTGGCCGGGATCGGGCAGGCGGCGCAGCGGCTCGGGCTTCCCGAGCCCGAGGTGCAGGTGGCGGTCCGCACGGGCGACACGGCGGCCGACGAGCGGCGGCGGCTGGCGGCCAGGCCGCCGGACATCCTCATCACGACGCCGGAGTCGCTGTTCCTGCTGCTGACCTCGCAGGCCCGGGAGACGCTGCGCGGGGTCGAGACCGTCATCGTCGACGAGGTCCACGCGGTGGCCGGGAACAAGCGCGGCGCGCATCTGGCGCTGTCCCTGGAACGGCTCGACGCGCTCGCCGCCGAGGGGCGGGCGCAGCGGGTCGGCCTGTCGGCGACGGTCCGCCCGGCGGAAGAGGTGGCGACGTTCCTGGGCGGTGCCCGGGCGGTCACGGTGGTGCAGCCGCCCAGTCCCAAGCGGATCGAGCTGGACGTCGTCGTCCCGGTCGAGGACATGACCGACCTGGAGACGGCACAGGGCGGCGATGACGACGACCCGGTGGCGCGGCGGTCAATCTGGCCGCACGTCGAGGAGCGGGTCCTGGACCTGATCGAGACGCACCGGTCCACGATCGTGTTCGCGAACTCGCGGCGGCTGGCCGAGCGGCTGTGCGGGCGGCTGAACGAGATGGCCGCCGAGCGGTCGGGGGACGAGGAGCGGGTCGTCGCCCGCGCGCACCACGGGTCGGTGTCGCGGCAGGAGCGGAGCGAAATCGAGGAGGCGCTCAAGCAGGGACGGATGCCCGCGGTGGTCGCGACCTCCAGCCTGGAACTGGGCATCGACATGGGCGCGGTCGACCTGGTGGTCCAGGTCGAGTCGCCGCCGTCGGTGGCCAGCGGCCTGCAGCGCGTGGGCCGGGCCGGCCACAACGTGGGCGACGTCTCCCGGGGAGTGATCTTCCCCAAGTACACCGGGGACCTGGTGCAGGCGGCGGTGGTCGCGACCCGGATGCGGGACGGCGCCATCGAGGAGCTCCGGATTCCCCGCAACCCGCTGGACGTGCTGGCCCAGCAGGTCGTCGCCATGTGCGCGCTCGACGACTGGCAGGTGGACGAGCTGGAGACGGTCGTGCGGCGCGCCGCCCCGTTCAGCGGGCTGACCCGGCCGGTGCTGGAGTCGGTGCTGGACATGCTGGCCGGCCGTTACCCGGGCGAGGAGTTCGCGGGGCTGCGGCCCCGGGTCGTGTGGGACCGGGTGGCCGGGGTGGTCCACGGGCGCCCGGGGGCGCAGAAGCTGGCCGTGACCAGCGGCGGCACCATCCCGGACCGGGGACTGTTCGGAGTGTTCCTGCCCGCTTCCTCCGAAGCCGAGGCCGGAGGTACCGGGAGCCGCCGTCCGCCGCGCCGGGTCGGTGAGCTGGACGAGGAGATGGTGTACGAGTCGCGGGTCGGGGACGTGTTCGTGCTCGGCGCCAGCTCGTGGCGGATCGAGGACATCACCCCGGACCGGGTGGTGGTGCTGCCCGCGGCCGGCCAGCCGGGGAAGCTGCCGTTCTGGCACGGCGACTCCCCCGGGCGTCCCGCCGAGCTGGGGAGGGCGATCGGGGCGGCGGTCCGGGAGCTGTCGAGACTGCCGGACGCCGAGGCCGTCGGGCGGCTCACCGGGGCCGGGCTGGACGAGCTGGCCGCCGGCAACCTGCTGAAGTACCTGGCCGATCAGCGGCAGGCTACCGGAGCCGTGCCCGATGACCGGACGCTGGTGGTCGAGCGGTTCCGGGACGAGCTGGGCGACTGGCGGGTGGTGCTGCACAGTCCCTTCGGGGACCGGGTACACGCGCCCTGGGCCCTGGCCATCGAGGCGCGGCTGCGGGAACGCTACGGCGGCATGGACGTGCAGGCGCTGCACACCGACGACGGGATCATCATCCGGGTCCCGGACAGCGACGAGGCGCCGCCCGCCGGCATCGCGGTCGTCGACCCCGAGGAGATCTCCGAGATCGTCACGGCCGAGGTCGGGGGCAGCGCGCTGTTCGCGTCCCGGTTCCGCGAGTGCGCCAGCCGGGCCCTGCTGCTCCCCCGACGGCAGCCGGGCCGCCGCACCCCGCTGTGGCAGCAGCGGCAGCGCAGCGCCCAGCTGCTGGAGATCGCCAGCCAGTACCCGGGGTTCCCGATCACGCTGGAGACCGTCCGCGAGTGCCTGCAGGACGTGTTCGACGTTCCGGCGCTGCGGGAGATCCTCGCCGGTCTCGCCTCCCGGCGGATCCGGATGGTCGAGGTCGAGACGCCGGCGCCGAGCCCGTTCAGCCGGAGCCTGCTGTTCAAGTACATCGGCGCGTTCATGTACGAGGGGGACGCGCCGCTGGCCGAGCGGCGGGCGCAGGCCCTCGCCCTCGACCCGGCGCTGCTGGCCGAGCTGCTGGGAAGCGACGGGCTGCGCGAGCTGCTGGACCCGGCCGTGGTCGACGAGACCGAGCGCGACCTGCAGCACCTGTCGGACGGGCGGCGCTGCCGGGACGCCGAGGCCGTCGCCGACCTGCTGCGCACCTCCGGGCCGCTGACAACGGCGGAGGTCGCCGCCCGGTCCGCCGAGCCTGATCAGGCCCCGGCCTGGGTTGAGGCGCTGGAGAAGGCCCGCCGTGCGATCACGGTCCGGGTCGCCGGGACGGAGATGCACGCGGCGATTGAGGACGCGGGCCGGCTCCGGGACGCGCTCGGCGTCGCGCTGCCGGTCGGGATCCCGGAGGCGTTCACGGAGCCTCTCCCCGATCCCCTCGGTGACCTGGTGGCCCGGTACGCGCGAACGCACGTTCCGTTCCCGGCGTCCGCGGTCGCGGAGCGGTACGGCCTGGGCGTCGCGGTGGTCGCGATGGCGCTGCGGCGGCTGGCCGCCGACGGGCGGGTGGCCGAGGGCGAGTTCCTGGCCGGCTCCCGGGGCACGCAATGGTGCGACTCCGGCGTGCTGCGGATGCTGCGTCGGCGGTGCCTGGCCCGGCTGCGCAAGGAGGCCGAGCCGGTCCCGCCGCGGCTGCTGGGCATGTTCCTGCCCGCGTGGCACGGGCTCGGAAGCTCCAGCCGGAGGCGGGCCGACGCGGGCGCGGTCCTGGAGGCGGTCGAGCGCCTGGCCGGGACGCCGGTCCCCGCCTCGGCCCTGGAGACTCTCGTGCTGCCGGGCCGGGTGCCCGGCTACTCCCCGGCCATGCTGGACGAGCTCACCGCGGCCGGGGAGGTGGTGTGGACGGGCGCGGGAACCGTCGGCGGCGGAGACGGCTGGCTGGTCCTCGCTCCGGCGGAGAGCGCCCCGCTGCTGCTCCCCGAGCCCGGGGAGCTCACGCTCACTCCGCCGCATCAGGCGGTCCTGGACGCGCTCGGCGAGGGCGGCGCCCTGTTCTTCCGCGGGCTCAGCGACCGGGTCGCGGCCCTGGCCGGCGGGAGCCCGCCGGGCGATCCCGACCTGGTCGCCGTGGTCTGGGACCTGGTGTGGGCGGGGCTGCTCAGCAACGACACGCTCGCCCCGCTGCGGACCGTGCTGGGCGGCGGGGGGAGCGCGCCCCGGCGTTCGGCGTCCCGGCGCAGCCGGTACGGGACCACGGCCCGGCGCCCGGCGATGCCGTCCCGGACCGGCCCGCCCACGGTGAGCGGCCGCTGGTCCCGCCCTCCGGACCGGGAAGGTTCCGTCGACGGCGACGGCGACGGTTCCCCGGGCGGCGGCAGTGAGGCGGCCACGATGCGGGCGCACGCGCTCGCGCTGACGCTGCTGGAGCGGCACGGGGTGGTCACCCGGGGGGCCGTCGCCGCCGAGCGGATCCCGGGCGGGTTCTCCGCCGTCTACCCGGTGCTGCGCGCCATGGAGGAGACCGGCCAGTGCCGTCGCGGCTACTTCGTCGAGGGCCTCGGCGCCGCCCAGTTCGCCCTCCCGGGCGCCGTTGACCGCCTGCGGGCCGCGAGCGCACGGGCCGCGGGCCCGGAAGAGCAGAGTTCCGGCGGAGACCTGCGGCTGCTGGCCGCGGCGGATCCGGCCCAGCCGTACGGGGCGGCCCTGCCGTGGCCGCCGAGGCCCGGGGAGACCGCCGCCGGGCACCGGCCCGGACGGAAGGCGGGGGCGATCACCGTGCTGCATGACGGGGACCTCGTCCTGTACGTCGAGCGCGGCGGGAAGACGCTGCTGTCGTGGAGTGACGACCCGGAGGTGCTGGGGCCGTGCGCGGCCGCCCTGGCGGGGGCGGTGCGGGACGGCGCCCTGGGCCGGGTCACGGTCGAGAAGGCCGACGGCGGCGCGGTCGGGGACTCTCCGCTGGCCCAGGCCCTGGAGTCAGCGGGCTTCCGCCCCACCCCCCGCGGCCTGCGCCTCCGCGGCTGACCCTGTTCAGCGGACGCGGCTGAGGAGGTTGCCCCGGTAGGTCCAGACGCGGAACTCGCGACCGACCCGGTAGACGCGGGCGGGGCGGCCGAAGATGCGGCGGGCCTGGGCCGGGGTCAGGTCGGCGAACGGGCCCGGCTGGGACGCGAGGACCAGGAAGGTCGCGTCGTGCCGGCGCGGGTCGTACCAGCTCTGTTGCTGTTCCTCGGGTCCGGGAGTGGCCCGGCGGTAGGAGAACTCGGCCTGGCGCAACTGGACGCGGCCCCCGCTGGCCAGCGTCGTGGTGGGGCCGTAGCCGTAGCCGGTCAGGCCGTTGGCCAGGTGACGGGCGGTCAGCCAGTCCGCCAGGTTCTGCCCCTCGGCCGGAAGCTGCCGCTGGACCGTCCCGTAGCCCAGCGCCGCCAGGTAGGCCACCGCGACCACGGCCGCCAGCGGCCGCAGCCAGAACCGGATCCGGGGCCGCCCCGAGGACATCCACCGGGCCAGCGGGCCGCCCAGCACGCGGCCGGCCAGGACCGCCCCCGCGGGCAGCACGCCCGCGATCTCCCGCGTCGACCAGATCGTCACGGGCATCGTGCTCAGCACGTATACCGCGATATTGATGACAAACCCGGCGGTGAGCACGCCCACCAGCGGGTCCTCCGGCCGCCCGGACGAGCGCCCGGACGGCCGCGCGAACCGCCAGATCCCGGTCAGCACCGCCGCCACCGCCAGGCCCAGCCCGGCCAGGTGAACCAGGCTGAGAATCATCGGCACGCCCGGCGGATACTGGTAGAACTCCGCGCCGAACAGGGCGAGTACCCCGTCGGCGGTCTTGCCGACATTCTCGCCGACGATCTGGAGCGAGGAAGCGGCCTGCAGCTTGACCGGGAGGAGCCGGAACCCGCCGAGAGCGGCGACCAGCCTGCCGATGACCACGGACAAGCCATAGGCGGCCGCCGCCGCGACGGTCATGGCCGCGTCGAAGCCCGCCTCCCGCCGGGGACCGCGCCTCACCAGGCCCCGCACGGCCCGGCAGCCGAACACCAGCACCAGCGGCGCCACCGCCAGCACCTCCGCCACCCGGTCCCCCATCAAGGTCCAGGTCAGCATCAGCCCC
>Ga0131853_10019410_pt1 | contig 12372 bp, 7 predicted proteins | sample TergutLab28metaG_FD_92764 | JGI IMG/M metagenome (GOLD analysis project Ga0131853, IMG submission 92764) | Labiotermes labralis P1 segment gut microbial communities from Petit-Saut dam, French Guiana - Lab288 P1 (version 2) (version 2) | ecosystem: Host-associated > Arthropoda: Insects >...
ATAGGTGTGATGATACCAGAGGCTGTGTAATGCAATTTTGACCTCCTGATGATAAGCACATGTGTTCGAAACATGTAGAGGCATGAAATAAACTTATTGTAAAACAAAAATTTTGTGCATCAAGTTGGTTAATTACTGAGATAAATGCAGTCTAGAGTCCACAACATGACATAAAAATATTATATGTCACTAGTAATAGTAATAGCACTGAAAGAATTAAAACATCATCAGAACTGTTGCTGTTAACTGCCTGTGTGAGCATTTACATCTTCACTGCAGCTGTTTCAGCTTCCAGTCTCTTGAAGTCAAACACTGTAGACACAAAAAATTATATGTTGGTCTGTAACATGTGCCTGCAGATACTTACACGACCAGAAAGGCCGCCTCTCTGCCATCTCTTAATGACAAAAAAGAATAAAATCTAGAAATAATTGCAAATTCCAGGTGAGACAAGTTTTTACTATGTGTGGACTGCTTTGCCTGTAATTTGCATCACCCATCATTTTCACATTGTGAATGAATATAGTCCATTCACAAGCATTTAGCAGCATTTCAGGTTTATGACATGTTCTTCCTTGGAAATGTGTAAATTCAATCTGCAGGTAACAGTTTATTTTTGTAAAGAACAAACCTAACCTTGCTGCATGTACAGAAATAAGGCACAAAATGTTACTGTGTTCCAGTGCCGGGTTCGCCAGCAGATATCAAGGTAGTTGTCAGCTCACCGCAGTCACTGCTGGTGTCGTGGCTGCCACCTGCTGAGCCTAATGGCATCATCACAAAGTATAATTTATATACCAGGTGCAGGAAATAGTTGTCTCATTAATTTTAATACGGTATTTTAATTCTGCTTACTCTGAACAAGGTTTTGTTAACATTAGCACCATAAAGCTGTCGGTTTTTCTGTCACAGAATTGGACATTGCTCACTAGTCCCATAATAGCTTTAAACAATAGTGGTTAGGGTGTATGTTACCCTCTTTAACATTCACAACTATTTTTAATCCACACATATGTGGTTTTCACAGGAAGGAGTGATTAATTACCTAAACAACAACAACAACAACAACAACACCTTGTTCATTTTTCTAGTGGAGACATAATCTCTTTTCTGTAATTTATGAACTGAATTTTGTACATTATTTGGATGAACTTAAGGCTTCTCAGTGTTTCTTTACATTCCCTTGGCTAAAGCCACAGTTCATCCTCTCTTTTGGAGTCTCAAAGGTTCAGCATTTCTCATTGTTTTTAGTTCTTATATTATCAGTTATAACTAACCCATCAGCACTCAGTGTACAAACATATTGGCTGCATTTCATGATAGGCCGTTTTGCTTGACTGATTTGTCCATCTGTTACTGACACACCAAACACTTCTTCTTACTTTGTGTATTTATATTAACATAGCCTGAGAGATGGGAAAATTATAGAGTATGTTTAACCTTTTGGCACCGGAATTATTTTTTAATTTTAGCACACCCTTTATATAAAATGTGAATAATACAGGAACCAAATACGTTAGAATTATGAAACAAACTGCATTTGGAAGAGAAAAATACGTAAAGTATACACCATGTTTAAAATATTCGGTACCTATATTTGTTGAATAAATATATAAAATGCAACTTTATAGGTTAGCAGTGCAGTACATCAACTATAGTTGACATTAGGCGTCTAAAGGTTAAAATATTAAACAAATACAAAATCTTAGTAAGAAGGGAATAGGCCACTTGAAAGATGTGGTTTTAAATATAGGAGGATAATATTAAAAAGGATTTAAGAGCGAGAGAGAGTGTAATTGAGGATGTGCAGTGGATCCTTCTGGTTCATGACAAGACCCAGGGACAGACTGTAATGCAGATGGCAAATAGCATTCAGGTTATGCAGTGGGTCAAGAACTGTTTGACTGTCTTAATGGCTGTTAGCTTCTCAGTAAGAACTCTGCTCAGCTGTGCATTTATTTCTGCTTTTTTTTTGTAAACCTGCATCTTGCTCTTAGCAGTGGACTGAATCCATGTTTGACTTACCAACTGCATGGAGCAGAGTTATTTTTGAGAAGCTGATAGGTCTTCAGCTAGTAAATAAATTCCCACATTTTCCAGAACCCAGAGTTTCATAACCAAGATCAGAAAGGCATGCAACTTGTTCCTATCCTAAGCCAGATTAAAACAGTCCACAGCTCATCATTCCATTTCTTTAACATCCATTTCAATACTGTAATCTGATCTATGCCTAAGTCTTCCACCTAGCCAAGTGCCTTGACATTTACCAACCAAAACCCTATATGCACTTCTCTTCTGCCTTGTGTGCCATATTCCCTGCCCAGCTATCCTCACTGACAATATTTGGTGAGAAGTACACACCATGAAGCTCCACAGTATGCAATACTCTCCAGTACCCTGTTACTTCCTCCAGCTTGTACCCAAACACGTTTCTTAGCACCTATCCTCAAACACTTTCTGTGTATGTCCTTCCATTAATGTGGAAGACCAAGTTTCACATCCATACACAGGATGCAAATTTATAGTTATGGAAATTTTAATTTTTATATTTTTAAATATCAACAGTGCAGACAAAATATTCATAACCAAGTGGCAGCAGGCATTCCCAGAATTTAATCTGTTCTTAATTCATTCATACATGCACTTTTGTTTCATCATTGCCGTTCACATAAATTTGAATATCGTTTGCTGCTGTTGGTGGTGCCATTGTTACTGGTGTGTTTTTTTCAGAATGGTTGATGGACGGGGGGAGGTGAAACATGAGAAGCGTAATTTGCCAAGCCAGCACACCACCTTTGAAGTGAAGGGTCTGGAACAGCGAGCTGAGTATCAGTTCTGGGTGACAGCTTTCACCAGAGTGGGAGAAGGTCAGAGCTCACGAGTCGTGGCCCAAGTGCCTACAAGCAGAGGTGAGAGATGTTGCCAGTGGTGTAATTGGCAATGATAGATACTGCCCGTCTTAACGTTAAAATACTCCATTTTGTTCAAACGAAGTATTGACATGTTTGTGAAAAGCATTTGTCTTCACAAACAGCAGTAACAGGATGGTCTTAGTAAATGAGACACAGTATGTTTGGCTGTTTGCAGGAACTGAATTTTTTTAGTATACCTTACCTCAATTTAAGACTCCAAAATGCTAGACAACAAAGTCTGTGCATTAATCCACAACAGTTTGAGGGTAACTCTTGAATCAGAATACCTTTTTTAGCCTTATCACGTTTTACAGAGTTGTTATTGACAGAATGTTTGTGCAATGACCATGGAGTGGGTACTTCTGTTTGTCACCATGTTTCACCTGCTACACAGTGAGCCCCAACAGGACGTTTATAATCTCTCCTACTTGATTCATTCCAGTGCCTGCACGCATCTCGTCTTTCGGTAGAACAATTTTACATCCCTTCAGAAGTACAGCATCTTTAGTATGCCATGCTGTTGGTCAGCCTACACTGCGGCGTGAATGGCTCAGGGGTGACCAGATTCTGCGTGGAGGCTCCAATCTTAAAATCCGAATTATGGACTCTGGAGAGCTGTTGATATCCGACCTTCAGCAGAGTGATTCAGGCAACTACACATGCCAAGTTGGGAACAGTCATGGATCTGATCACATACAGTACACAGTGACTGTGCAAGGTGAGACTCTGTATGAGGCACACACACCTGAAATCAGTGTGTAGATGCCCACAGGTTAAGGTGTTGTAACAGTTATAGGAATCCACCACAGGCATTTAGACAGGAGTGCCATTGATGCATAAGTCAGCATGTCCTTTTTGCAAAGAATTCCTTGGCCTGCCATCTAAACCACTGGCTACAGTGTGATGGGCAATGTTGTGAAGCAGCAAGATGATGCTTGCAGTAAGTTTACTCACTGAGTTAAGGGTGAATTGAATGCCATGAGATGGAAGGTGTGCAAACATCCTGCTTAGAGTCTGGACTTGTACATTTTTCACATCTTTGGATCTTTAAGAAAACCCCTCAATTTTATATCATGACATTTTGCAGGGAGTCGTAGTATAGTTTCAAGCAAATACCCAAGGAAGTTTTTACATATGCAATACACTGGCTTGTACATCAGTGGGCCTCCTGTGTAATTGCCTATGGTTATTGCTGATAACTGTTTCAGTGCTTACACATGTGAGCATCCTCAGACTGGTTGCATCTGTACATGTCTCATATAATTGAATGAAGACTGCAGTTCAAACTGTAAGTTACAGTAAGCATTTTCAGGCAATGTGGATTAGAGTCACTTGCTTCTGGGTCACAAATATTCAATATTTAGGCACATCTGAACCCTTTGCAGCCTCTGGGAACTTAAGTGTAGTCGGAAAGAATGAGTTATCACATACTGTAAAGACAAAAATGTACAAAAAATTCTTTTCATTTGAAAATGTCTTTCTCCATTTTGTGCACAGAAAAGTTCAGTATATTTCTGTTCCATTTGACCCCTGCCTGATATTTTACAATATGTACATATCTCTTGCTTGTCCACATGAAATAGATGCAACAGGAATCCATTCCTGGCAGGACCAGGGGTTTTCCACGCCTTTGGAACATCCAGACCAACTCTGTGGTCCACCATCCTCATATTCAGTAGACACTACATGCTCTTTCCATCTTGTAACAAGGATAAGAATAAGTGGAAATACACTTCTTTTCCCCTCTGTATGACTTCATGGAATGGATAGGGACTGTTTTACCCTGATTTAGTATTGCTCCAGGATGACATTCACAAGAACCTATTATTGGTCCCTATGTTGAGCCACATGAATCCTGTCTGCATTGTTGTATCTTATTTTATTCAGTTCTGGTCAGAGCCACTATTAGGATGTCTGCAACTTTGACTGCACTGAAATTGCATCCTGAAGAATATGAAAAGGTAAAGTGATCCCATTACAGGCCCAGTGTGGCCCAGAGGGTGGGGTATAGGTATAGTTCTGCTCTTCCATGACCACGGCACTAGAAGGGGTGAGTGGTCAGCAGCAAGCCCTGGCCGCACTTTACCCCGGGGAAGGACCCAGTACCCATTTTACAGGAGGCTGGGTCGGCCCCAGGGCCGGTCTGGATGGGCGGAAAATCTCGCCCCCACCAGGATTTGATCCCGGACCATCCACCTGTAGTCAGTCGCTATACCGACTGAGCTACCTGGTCCACAATCCTGAAGAATATGATTCAACAAAATTACAGGTGAAATGTCATGTTTTGCAGACTGTAAGTTATTCTTTTTCCTGAAAACCCTGTGTACAGATTTTCTGCCTGGTAAGATGTCAAGGTGATTCCAGTGTGAATAAGGTATGTTCTGCCTAAATTTTCCTTTTGAAACCTAGGTGCATCTGATACTCAATGAAGTACTGTAACTGCTGTTTGCTTCAGTTCGCCCCATGCCCCCCACACTTTATGTAAGCAGCGTGACAAGCAGCAGTATCCTCTTGCACTGGAAGCCTGGAGACAGTGGTTCTGCTCCCATCAGCAGCTATACACTCAACTATCGCAGGACACAAGGAGAACTGGAAGAAATTACACTGCCAAGGAGAGTCACCAGCTATGAACTGCAAGTGAGTGGCAGTGGTGTTGGTGCATGCGGTTCATGTTGGCAGATCAGAATTGTAGAAAACTGTGGTTATTAACTCTGAGTAACACTAACTTTGTGTGACCCTTTAAACCTTCGGTGAAACTAGGGTTTAAGTTCCAACTACTGCTAAGGATGCAGGACTTTTGAGCTACTATAAAATGCTGTCACCTAGGACAGTGCACAGAGATCATTACTGAAGGGTTAGAGCAGAGTGGCAACTGTGTTTACCACCTACTTTAACATTAAAGAATGCTGCATTTTTCCAATACCAATTATTTTTATATAATTCTTACAGTCAAGTGTGGTTATTTGCCAAAACTGAATTGAATGGTTAGTTAGTCTGTGTAATGCAGACATTATGTCAGTATGAGAGTAAGACAGGATTGATTTTTTAAATACTGTTCTGATGAATTTTTAAACCTAAAAGGGTGAACAGACCTGACTGCACAGCAGGTATGCCTGTCCCCTCCTTAAGTTTATATGAATCCTGCCTTTGAACTGCTCTTGATCGAAGCAGCACTAGACTTTCTATGTTGAGCACACTAGCAGTTGTGCTCAGCTGCTTGTGTTTACAGACACCAGCCTTGTGACACATTTAGCAAGAAAAGCCAAAGAAATGCGCCCCTTAGGTCCATCGTGTCTGTCTGTCTGTTTGTCTATATGTTTCCACATAACAACTTAATCATTGAAGAGATTTCTTTTAAATTTCACACTAGGGAGTTCTTCTGAAATGTGTTTACCTGTTACTGTTTTGGTTAAAAGTATGTGATGATGACAACAACATACACCTGCATTTTGGTTGCATCTGAAATGTAAGTCACTAAATATTTACCACTGCATGAAGTGTTGCCAACAAAGGTAGACAAAAATGATGTGCACATTTTATATTCATTACACTTCCTGTGTGTTTGCCCTACCGTTTTCAATATATTAAACAAAAGTAATTGACTGCCAGAATCTTATGTTAATGTGTACATTTCTTGACTTGTAGAATGTGATGTGCAGTGACCACTTTCCATCATCTGGCTGCATACTTAGCACTGTATGATAACACAGTTGCTTGTTGCTACTGAGTTCCTCATCTCACTGCTGCCTCTCTGTTACCTTTTCCCACCTCCTCGTTATGTTGCAGGGTCTGTATTGTGGCACCGCCTATCACCTGTATCTAGCAGCACAGAACAAAATTGGAAGCTCATCACCAAGTCCTACTTTAACTGTTAAAACCCAGGGTCGAGCTCCAGGAATTCCTGAAGCTCAGATGTTACTTTCACCAAACTCAACATCAGTATTGCTTCGACTCCATGTGTGGCCGGATAATGACTGTCCACTCACTCACTTCATTCTACAATATCGACCAATCAACAGTCCACATTGGACGCTTGGTATGTTGGACTTTGAAATGTCTTATTAAGCTTGAATCTTTTGTTGCCTTCATAATTCAGTTACTCATATCGGTACAGGAATTACTGAAAATAATGTAGTTACCCAAGCAAAGAAATATTTGTTGTACATGTAACAGTGTCCAGATAGCGTCCATCTGGTTTATATGTGACAGTGTCCAATGCCTTGAAGCCACAAAGAAGATTCATCATCTCTGGTCTCAATCCTGCATCTATGTACCAACTGCAGATAGAAGCACACAACGTAGCAGGCTCCTCCAAGACACAGTTCAAGTTCATTACGCTGACCAAAGAAGGCGGTGAGTTATTCAGCTGCAGTTCAGCTCCTTTGTATGATGCATTCTCATGTTTGGTTGTCCGTCACACACATTCCTGCTACTGTCTATAACAGTGGAATGTAGAGGTGATCAAAGATTTATTAGTTATTAGGTTTTTTATGAATTAAAAAATAATGCCTTATGTGGAGACCGCGTCCAGCCATCAGTCTGTCCATCTGTGACCTAGTATCAGTGACTAAACCATCTGTCAGATCTTCATAAAATTTGGTACAGGAGTTCTCTCCCAAAAAGTTGTTAAGCAAGCATAAATTTTGTGAACATTGGTTCAGTAGCATCTATACTCAAGGGCTTATATGAACTCTCACATGTACATTCCACATTTATTCTCCTGTTTGGGTGAAATTTAGTGTACAAGAGCCTCACATAATGTTGGAGTAACTGAGAGTTTCATGAAAATCAGTGCAGTGAAAATCATACATTACTTTCATGTATAAATGAATTTCATTCTGTACTTTCCACATTAATTGTCCTGTTTGGATAAAAATCAGTACAACTCTTTTAGAGTGCTGTAAGTACATATGAATTTCACAAAAATCTGCGCAGTGGGAGGCTGTAATTTTCTCGAGGTTTTGTAAATGAAATTAGATTTACACATGTACCATGGAAGTTTGTAAGTACAGAGTGTATACTTGTTAAAAGTTATGTGCCACATTGCAGAGCTCAACATTTGCAGTCTTGTCATAGGATGTCTTTTTTACTGATTCTGTACTCTGGTTCCATCATTTCAAACTGCCTGTATGTCATTGGCATGGGTTAGCAGCATGTGCTGTGTATGGTAGATATAGGACTGTGTTGCAAAATGACAAAACTGCACTGAACCTATATGCATTAAATACAGCTGGTAAAAATTTTGTAAGGCCATCTTTTGACTCAAGTGAGTGTGTGTGTTATGGGACACCACATACAAGTTCTCAATTCTGCAGATCCACCACCTCCAGAGTCAGTGCAACATGGCCACATATCACAGCCCTTCTACTCTGATGTTAGGGTGATGGTGCCCCTCATCATAGCCATATTTGCTCTGATTGGTGCTGCTACTGCTGCTGGACTCTGCTGGCGACATAGTAAGTACCTTGGCCCTCTGCAGAAATGAACAGGCTGCAGTAGAAGGGATGTTACATTTCTTGTAGAATTTATTGATGTGCCCACACTTGTTGCAGAGCAACCAAGACCTTTAAAAGAGTCTCTGGACAATCAGCAAAATGCCCAGACCCAGAGGGAACGTTACTATGCTACTATCCACAAAGTAGCACTGCAGGCAGGAAGTGACAAAATACCAGGTAATGCTCTGTAGTTGTGTGTACCAGCCATCACACATATGTGGAACGTTATGATTCTAGACATACAGAAATACTGTGAGACTCAGTTTGTCTCAGAAATTCAGGTGAGCAGTTTGTTTAGTTTTCTGAACTGTGGAGTTTTGGTTGAAAATTTTGGAATGACAAATTTTAATCCACAGGGAGGAACTGACAACAGGATGTCAGTTTTTTTATTTTGATTTTATCTTTATTTATTTACATTCAGTAGATCCTTACAAGGGTAAAAACTAACCCAATAGGTTGTTGAAATAGTCAGTAATATATATAACATAAAGATATAAAAACATGCAAATCAAAAATACCCATATTACATTGAGAACACAAGAGGCATAACAAATACACAAAATACAACAATACAACAGAGTAGCGTGTGACAATTGTGTGTATCAGTAGAGTTAATATGAACACAACTGATTAATTTATTCAGTTTGTACGTTTGGTAGTAACATTCTAACACACCACAGAAGTTTACAATTCAAGGGCATCTCTGTCAGACACAACTGAGTAATTTTTCTCCATATTTTTAGCGTGATGATGGTGATTTACCCTGTCCTTGAAACATAGTGTGTGATTAATTATAAGTATCATTTTTTAACATGACATGATGAACAAACTCCATGAAGGAAGTTAATCCAAATTCCCATTCCCTGTTTCTCTTTATTTCCCAAAAAGCTGAAGGTTTAGTATTCATTCTCAGAACTATAAGAATTGAAGACAACTAATTGCAGGTGTTAAAGAGGCACTACTGAAGGATGCAGGAACCATTGTGTCTCTCAATAATATTCCAGAAACATCAGAAGATATTTCTCCATATGCAACATTCCAATTGTCGGGACCAGGCGCTGACCCACACAGCACTCTGCTGCATAGTTTCATGTACCACGAGCAAGCCATGACCGAAGGCTGTGCCTCACCACCACCCCCTGCTGGAGTAAGTGTGAATTACCTTGTTGGCCTGGCTTTATTGTAAAATTGTCTCTTTGTAACACAAACATAAACACATGTTAAGTTGGCACAGCTGTACATGTTCTTATTTTAGCCATGCCTTATCTCAGGCAGTTAGTAATTTCCTCTCAACACAGATGCCTTGGTTCAATTCAAGGACAGTCCATGTATGGTTTATGGTGGTCAAAGTGGCACTGGATCAGGTTTTTGTCCAAGCATTTCAGTTCTTCCCTGTCAATCTCATTCCACCAATGCTCCATAATCATTCTCTTTTCTATCAATGATTCTATATATCATAGCAGCTGATGGTATCACTAGGTAAAGCACTTACAACAACTTGTTATTACCAACTTTCCCACCACATGTCACAGTTTTAATCAACCCTCTTCAGACAGTTCATTGAATTATGCGTAAATCATTACTAACTGTGTTTCAATGGGATCCAAAAATATTACACAGCAGTGATTTAAAATTTTAAAAATATGTGTACAACACAAAATACCACTCCAGAATTTATACATGTGCATAAATTTTAACAGTTCACAGTTTTATGCTCCATCTGCATAATACAGTGGGATCCCATAATCACAGAATAGTTACAGTAAAAATATGCCAATTTACACATAAGTTAAGGGGCTGCGCAGATGCAAATGAGCTGTCTACACACAGACTGCGAAGATCATACATAACATAAAAAGACCTGTCCAGTACCATAATTGTAGTTATTATGTCTGTGTGATTGTAACCAAAGTGGTTTTACTAATCTCTTCTAAAATTTCCCAGTATTGTTTCACTTGAAGCTTTGTTCAGTTGTCCATTTGTCCTGTGTACACAGACAGACAGATTCAACTTAAGAGGCACTTGTTATGGGTGCAGATGACCTGCAAACTGTCACATCTTTCTGGCACACAGAATAATTATGTCACATTGATTCAGCCTTGTTTTAGTCAACCAGATAAATGCTGGAATTATACATTAGAGTAGGCCTTGACCACTTCCCTTCACAGCCTTTCTACTTTGTTAATCACAAATCACCACACTGTTTGCTACTGTAAATCGGAGCTATTGACAACATCTTTAAATAACCATACATGAACGAAGTATACATAGTAACACCAGGCCGCGCACCATTGTATGTAGGCCTTCTGTCTGCTTGGGGCTCTGTTGAGGGTGACTTTATGTTTTTCCCCATATGTAGGAAGGCTCCTTTTTGGGGACTCCAGCAGACATACATGAATGAAGGAATGAGTAAATAGACCAGGGACTCTGAGGGAAAGATAAAAAGAGATATATTAAGAGAGATGTAAAAATGCCCTCTAAGTGCGTATCTCTCTCCATAGGGGCCCCGCTGGGGAACCTGGAAGGGATTTGCTTGCCGGGAGTTTCTGAGAGAAAAAGATAGTGTATCTGGGTTCCTTTTTTGGACCCAAAGGACATTAAGATTTTAATTCTGGGGACCATTTGGAACTTTGGTCAATGGACAGGGCTCTCCTGAGCTGATATCAGATTATGGGGCACAAAGGGCCATAAGGCCTAGGTGCATCAGGACCGTAAGGGCTCGAACCCAATGCAAATCTATCTATCCATCTATCTAACACCAAGGCAAAGTAATTTAGAGGTTTAATTAGGGGCAATTAGGAAGCAATTCCAGAAGGTTAAGGGTACTCTGTCGTTTTAAATGTAAGAGTGTTTGAATGTTACAGAACTATTGTAGGGCAACTGTGTGTATACACAATACCTAATGACAATAAGTATTTTTTCATTAGGTCGTCTATGATGTCAAAGTTATAATCTTTGCAGGTGATTAAAAGTTCACACAGAAGAGGAAGCAGAAAGACAGATGTTGACACTGATGAGTCAGACTCTGATCCAGATCAGCTGACGTCAAGTCGCACGGAGTCCTCCAATCAGCTTGATGCAGGCAAAGTAAAACACAGTGAGTCACTGATGTTGCCCATGGTTTCCATTTGTAACATTCTGATGTCTCACACTGACATCTACCTTATATATAATATTTTAGTCTCTACCTCACAGAGAACACATTGTGCTTACATTAAAAATACCAGTTGGTGAATTCTGTGTAAGGCAATAACTGCCATTTATTGCAGGAACCAAATGGAACCCGTAAAGACACTGTGCACAGAATGCAGAGTTAAACCTGGATATACATATATTAACCACTGGGCTGCGAAGACTTAATGAAAATAATTAGTGACTAATCATTGATTCATTATATTCTGTGTTCTGTCAGACACCACATTTTGTACAGGAAGCCAGGTGCCGGCCGGCCGGCAGGCCTAGTATTGTAAGGCCATGGATAAAGCGACACTATGTAATTACCAGCAGCCATTTTGCAATACACACCTGTACAAGATTAATGCTGCTGTATCAGCTGACTGACTTCATGGAGTAGAATCCTTCTTGAGAAGTTAGTAGCTTTCCTATTAGTCAATAAATTCGTTGAATTTTGCAGAAACCAAAATTTCCACACTGTGTTCTCAAAACCCTGACATTGGTCTGTATCCTGAGCCAGATCAATCCAGTCCATGCCCTCCCATTATGTTCTTTAAGGTAAAAGGTAAAGGTAAATTTTGCCCTGTAAGAGGTCACAAAGGCCCAGAGGGGGAGTAGAGGTATAGCACTACTCTTTCTTTAACATTGGCGCTAGATGGTGGGTGTTCAATTCCACGCCCCAGCTGCTTGACCCCCCCCCCCCCCGAAAGGACCCTGGTCCCCTTTTTATAAAAGGGGGGGTGCCCCCCCGGGGAGGCCGGGGGGGGGGGGGGAAAACCACCCCCCCCCCG
>Ga0131853_10019411_pt1 | contig 12372 bp, 4 predicted proteins | sample TergutLab28metaG_FD_92764 | JGI IMG/M metagenome (GOLD analysis project Ga0131853, IMG submission 92764) | Labiotermes labralis P1 segment gut microbial communities from Petit-Saut dam, French Guiana - Lab288 P1 (version 2) (version 2) | ecosystem: Host-associated > Arthropoda: Insects >...
CCCGAAAACCCGGTACCTATTGTACAGGAGGCTGGGTGGGCCCCAGGGCCGGTCTGGACGGGCGAAAAATCTCGTCCCCACCAAGATTCAATCCCGGACCGTCCAGCCCATAGTCAGTTGCTGTATGGACTGAGCTACCCAGCCCAATGTGTACATGTATTTATTTATTTATAAAGGATGATTCATAACAGAATTAAACCTGTACACCGAGCTGTAGATCGTGAACGGGTGAACAAAACGTGATAAGACTGATAAAATGAATAGCATGATAAGACTTATAGGAGACATATCTTGTTTCATATGGAAGAAACTGGCATCACTTCATGTGCCAAAAGTGACCACTGTCCTCTACCAGGTGCATCCGAATTTGGCATTGCATGTTGTTGTGCATCTTAATGTCATGCTGTCACTCCATCCGATTGTGTTTATAATGTTCGCTTTCATTGTGTCAGTTGTGTGTGGTTTGTTTTGGAACACTCATTCCTTAAAGTAGCCCAACAAGTAGAAATCAAGAGGGATTAAGTTATATGAATATGGTGGCCACAGATCCGTGACGTCAATTGTCACTGGAAATGTGGTTCATTGCTACGGATGCTGTTGACATGTGATGAGTTGCACCATCATGATGGAAGTAACCTTGAGTTAGTTTGACATTGTCCAGATCTTTCCCAAACTTTAAGAAAATATGAAAAATGTGTTATGATATCTAGAGTTCCTTAAAAAAAATGGGACCGGTAATGGTTTGATCAATATGGCATACCCAACTCTCACTTTTTTGGGATGCACTGGTATTTTGTGAATCACATAAGGGTTCTCAGTTGCTCATATGCTGGTATTTTGTGAATGCATGCATCCAGGCAGGTGGAACTAGGCTTCATCCGCAATCCGTGTGATGTTAAGTATTCCCAGCTAATTGTACAGGAAGTCCTGAAACCATAGGCAGTAGTGAACTTATTTCTGCATGTCTGGTTCCAACAGTTGGTGGAATGCTATCACTCTGTGTGGCAAAACCTCTGCGCTTCCTTGGGGCCTCTTTGACATGGAATAAGAATAGCCAGATTATTGGTAAAATCTTCACAGAGATTTTCTGGGAGACTGCTCTTACCTGGCACACACACATCCACTATTGTAGCCTTGGGCACATGCTAGTGATGTCCCCTGCATTCATCCAGAACAGAAATTGTTTCCTTCAACCTTTGCGAAGTTGCTTATCATGAACGTACGTGGCACATTGCATCTAGATTTTTCCCTGTATTCTGTCTGTCACATGGTGTGAGCCAGTAACACAATAGGTGTGAACAATTAAAGTGCTCTTTCTTTGTGTGCAGCATGATGCAGCTACTGTACAACAGTGATGGAGGCACGGGAAACTAGTGTGCAACAATTCACCACCTAATAATCAGTGAGATGAATGACTCGTGACTGTACTCAACGTGAAATGCCCAGGCATTTACAAGTAGCTGTAATGTAATCAGTGCCACCGTTTGGGGTTTATAACTAAACATTTGGGTTTTGTTCTATATGAATTGCCTGTACATAGTGGATGGTTTGTAAAACTTATGTGCCCTTCATGCAACTAATTTTTAGTGTTCTAAATCATAAATGTATTACCATTCTGCAGTTCATTCTATTCCTGAGTAGTTTCTAATGGTTTGTTCAGTCTCTTAAGTTCTCTGTTTGAGTGATGTATTCAAAAGGAATTTATGTACTGACCCACACATTATTATTTTTAAAACCCAGAAAAACTACATTTTTACAGTGTTTGTTTTAAAACAGTTTCTGATACCCCTTCAAGAGTGTGTGCAACTGAATTATCCAATCATTTATTTTGCATATTTGTGTGCTGTAAAATGAGATACATGTCACATTGTGGGTTATACATAGTTATCTTTTCTTTGTTTTGTATATGCTGTCATTGATTTCATAGATACTGTACATTGTGACTGTGAAGCAAGTACTGTAATTAGGTGCTGTTCTGATTTGGGGCCTACATGTGTTGAACATACACGATTAATTTAATGACATGTTTATTACCCCATGTTCCATATTTCATCTGTATTGAATAGGTTTACATTATTTTCATGTCCACAGATCTCTTCTCTCCCTCCACAATAAATGTTGAATGTAATTGTGATTTTTTATGAAACTTTGCAAATATGAAAATAATGCTATTAAGAGGCAACCCCCACCTTTGTACTTCACAGTTTTCTTCCATCGGCAGTAACAAATGATAACTGTGTGAACCTGATAGGGGGATTGCTACTGCTGCCACTCAGTGCACCATTCTAAAGTTTTGTATTAGATCTTCAGAACAAATGCAGTTTTTGAAAAGATATCTTAACATTATTCATTCTGTGCATTTTGACTAAATTTCTAATTTATAAAACTAACGTACACATAGATGAGCATATGTTGGTTTTATAAATGAGAAACTTTTAAAAGATATTTTTTTGTGGCATGGGACACATCAAATCAGCTACCTCACATCATATTTACATTTCAGTTTGATGGTGATATAATTTTTGGATCATATCTTATTTCTAGATTTCAGTTGCAGCTTTGTTTTTAATATGGTCTGTTAAAGCACAGATCTCACATGTACTCCTACATTCATTCCAATACAAATTATAACATTTAGTAAGGAAGCTTTAATGTGGATCACACATTATATCACATGGAATTTACTACTGTATCTTAATAGACAGGATACGGAGCATAACTGTTGTATTGAATGAATTACAACGGTACACAGCCTGCTTTCAGGATATATCCCTTTTGTATACAGGACCCAAAGTAATATCAAATATGCAAGGACTGAGGATAAGGTCTGTAACTACTTTTAACCTAGTGTGATCCACTGGTGTATATTTTACAGACACATTGAGTGGTCACATAGTATTATGCTGGAAAATTCTGAAGTGACTGAAACCATGTGGTAAAGGCATGGGATAGCAAAATTCCAGTTCACACCTGATATTGCCACAAAATTGCTCAGGTTCTTAAAGTGCATACCAAGCATGACACCATCAGTTTTCTGCTGGTATTTACTTTGGGGCATGCAGTGATGCTGTTGGTTGAGGTACTGTGCTACAAGCCGCAAGGTCATGGATTTGATTCTGCATGGTGTCATTGGATTCTTCATTGTCATAATCCTTCTGGCCACACCATGGTCCTGGGGTTGTCTCGGCCTCTAACAGAAATGAGTAGCAGGTATAGTTTGTGTGGGGAGGGGCGTTAAAGGCGGCCGGTGTGCAGGGCTGACAGGCTTACCATCTTCATGTGCCAGTTGTCTTGAAATCTGGGAGTGTCAGCCTCCTGGAACTGTCAGAACCTGTCCACGCCTGTAGAGGGATTGCTTTGATTCTTCACTTCACTTACTTTCACTTACTAATTAATTGTATCATTGTTAAAGAAATTGAAAAAATTATATTTACCTAGATATTTTCTATTTTAATTCAGATTCCATTTTCGCCTCATTACTAGTCATTTAACTTATGTTTCTGTTTTCCATAAACTTAGTGCCATGTTAAAAGCTGTATATTGTTAAATTCTCTGCGTCTTTGTATTCTTCAGCAGTTACAATAATGTGGGTTTATGAATTGATAGTGTTAATGGATGCTACAATTGTACAGTTTTAAGAGATTAAGTAATTCAAAAATAAGGGATTCACAAAGACTGAATGCACATGAATCCCTAGGCTCTGATCTGATGCCTTAGTTCTCAGGATCCTTAGGTCCAGATATAATTCCTTACTATTCCCTCAGAACATTTGCAGCCCTTACCTTCACATGCACTTTTATTCACTGCACTTGGTCACTCACTTTCTGACTGACTGCACTGAAACATAGAAACTGACTGTGTGTTCACACTTCTTGTGTTCCTGTCCACAGATGGACCCTCATCATTCGCTGGCCACCAAGCCACTCTATCCCAGCTGCAGTGCTATATTCATATAAGCACAGCACTCCTAGGCTTCTCCTGCCTCCACTGGAACAGTCTGGAACTGGCCAGAGCTAACAGCCACTTCTAGTTGGGTGTAGAAAGGTCTAGAGGCTGATGTCAGAACTTTCCATTTAGGTGCTCTGGCTGTCACAGCTGCACTTGTGCTATTACACATTTCGTGTGGAAACACATTACAATATGTTTCTACCATACTTATTTGTTTGCCAAGGAAGCTGCCTCTTCCACAAGCTTTTTGGTAGATCACAGTGTTACAGGAAGTTTTTGTTAAAGACTGTGCTGTCAAGATGTGACTGGAAAAGATGCAGAACCGCAGTCGATATGTGAACCTGGGGCCTCAAAAATGTGAAGTGGCAGTGCTTTAGGTTCTGCCAGTGCCTTGAATGATTTGGACTAGAATAGGTGTGGAAGGGTGTTGTAGTGGCCAAATTTGATTTGCTACACTGTCATATGTCTGAAGGGACCGTGTAATATCTAGCCAAGATGTGGGAAGTACTGCCTCTTTAACTGTGATTTGTAAGATGTTAACACAGAGTCCCCATGAAAATCTGCCATTGGCTGTTCAGACTAGTCTGTTTAAAGTGTTTTTTATTTAACGTCATTGAAATCTACTCAAAATGAGTGGTCACATTGTGATTGGCCAGCATTTTGGACTCTGTCCATAACATAAACATCATACCTTCTTCAGTTTTCTTGCAGTCAGTAGTGATAAAATATTTCCATTTTGTTTTACTGTTACTCATGAACCTCTTCATCACTCTGCTACTGTTAATACCTTTGTTCATTCTTTAGTTCTGTTTTCCTTTCTTTTTTCCTTTCTTCTTCTTCTTCTCCTCCTCCTCCTCCTCCTTCTTGTGTATTCTTTAACAGACTTCTCTGATTTGATATTCATGTGAACGTGTATCCTTAATATGAAATGATTTGTTAGACCAACTTGATGCAGCAATTATGATATATTGATAAACCAATGACCAAGGCTGTACACTACTGCATATGGTTTTCAGCACTTTAAGTGCAGAAAACCATATGCAGTAGTGTACAGCCTTGCACTCCTGAAGATGGGCACAGTGGTGCCCAAAACATGTTGAGTCAGTGGTTTATCAATAAATCATAATTGCTGCATCAAGTTGGTCTAACAAATCATTTCAGACTCTTCTCTATTTGACAAGGTTCTTATTACTTTTTGCATTGTTTTCAGTGGTAATCCTGTTAAAGACCAAGGTGTTTCTTCAGCTACTGCCACAGCAATTACCAGTCCAGTTATTGATACTATTTGTCGTACAAGTGCTGTGGCAAGTGCTACAGTTGCAACAGTTCCCACTACAGATGGTGCAGTCAGTTTGAGAGACACTGCTACAGTCACCAGTTTTATACCCAATGTAGTTTTAGTGGGCACTGGAGTGCGTACTACGGATCCTGCTGGTGCTGTTTCAGTTTCCGATAAGCAAGGTCCTGCTGTAACTGGAATAAGAAGTGGTCCTCCAATTTCAGCTACTACCACGAGTTTGGTTACCACTAGAGCATCTTCAAACATTGCTCTAGTGACTCCCATGGTAATTAAAGGTGCAGAAATTTCAGATTCAGATTCTACTAATCAAACAGGGCTTCCTTCTGCAGTTCTTACGGTCCAAGAACAAGTTTCTGAGGAATCCTCCAGTAGTACAGGTGTGGGACCAAGTACAACAACAAGCTCTGTCACTACAGCCTCCACTTCCTCACCAGTCCGTTCTGTTGCTGCCACTGAGACAGGTAATAGGAGAGTTACTGAAGAAAAAAATCACGTATGTCCATACTGCCAAAAATCATTTCCAGAAAGCATTATTCTTCATCATAAAAAACTTCATTACAGAAAACCTTTCTACTCTTGCTTATCATGTGGTAAGAACTTTCGTACAGTACTTGGATTGGAAAGTCACAGATGTACAAGCACTGCAGAGTAACCTAAATGATTATGGCTCCAGACAGTCTTTTTGCCTGTGTTGCTTTTTTTAAAGAATTCGTGGTTCAAGTAATGGTTCAGAGGCCACCTTCAAACCTAGATTGACATTCATATATTGGATCCAAAACTCTGTATTTAGCTCATCATTTGGCAAGCAAAAAGGTTCAACTTCTGGCAGCTAAACACTTGTAAATAGTTTGGAAAATCAGGCATCACTCTGCTGAACTGTTGGGGGTGGGGAAAGAGGGAGAGTTAAATGAGAAATTTAAACCAAGTGAAAAATTACATATGCAGTATGAAAATCCTGGCACTAGTACAGTCAGCAAGGTCAGGCAGAACAGCCTCAACATTATACTTCACCTGACCATTGGGTAAATGCTGTACATGCATTGGAAAGTGTTGTGTAGTCCAGACCATCTCAGAATACTTCAGGAATCAACTGTTTCATTGCCTTCTGACAATACATAATTAAAACGACACCCTGATGCATTGATGATTATTCCCAATTCTGTAATAGTTCCTCATCATCAACAACTAGTCTGTCCTGAGGCTCCACATGTCTGGAAAGGTATGTTGATGCAGAAGAAGCAAAACCGGCACAACTGCCTGCTGCTGAATGCAGAAATATTTTAGCTGTACCTGTACCAGTATATGCCAGCAGTTGTCAGATTTACACTCCTAATGCTTAGAGCATTTATCTTCATGATATAATATGAAAATATTTTACTAGTAAATTAGTTGAAGTTGTCATGTATACTGTTAATTTAGCTTGCAATACATTACCACCACCATTTGATGAAGATGTGTATGAATGTACTTACACATGAAAGGTGGCTTTTTAAAACTGGTGTGTCCTTCATGTACCTCATTTTCAGTGTTTTGGTCATAAATGTGTGGCCATTCTGCAATCCTTTCTGCTCGCAATTAGTTTAGAATTGTTTGTTCAGAGTGATAAATTCTCTGTGTGAGCAATGCATATAATGGCAACATAATGTATGTATTAGTCCACACATTAATTTGTTTGAAAGAACAGAAAACTGGCAAATTTTTGTGGCTTTTGTTTTAACCCTTGTAGACTGTATACAGTTGAGTTATCAGTATCTTTATTTTGCATAATTGTGTTCTGGAAAATGAGTTACATGTCAAGTTACAGATTGTGCACAGTTATCTTTATTTTGTGTGTGTGTGTGTATATATATATATATATACACACACACACATATATATGTATATAGTGTCATTGATTTGACAATTACTGTAAAATACAATTAGGAAGCAAGACTTTTAATGTCAGTCCTGTTTTGATACAGTGCATACGTCTGTTGACTGCACATGAATCAGTTTGCACCAATTGCATGTTTGTTGGGATGTGTTTTGTATTTTGAAGATAAAAAGTTTTCCTCGTCCATGCCACGTGTACAAATACAGGGAGCAGAGCTGTAGCACCATTAATTGTGCATTAGATGGATATGTGTGTGGTTAATTCAGGCCTGGCTGATTGACCCCCCAGGAAGGAAACCAAGTACCAATTGCAAACAATGCTGGGTGGTTCCCAGAGCCAGCCTGGATGTTTTGCAAACAAGAAAAATGCATTAGCTATACTAGTGTTTGAACTCCAGACCACCCAGCCCATACCCTAGTCGATGTATCAATAATGCTTCCCCAGCAGCATTCCATATTATCGGCGTTATGTAGGCTTATGGTATTTTCATGTCCACACACCTTTTCCCTCCTCATATAATGAATGTTGAATATAACTGTGGTCTTTTATGAAACTTAGTGAACAACATGCTTTGTACGTTGTTATTTATGGTTTCTTATTATCAGCTATACCAAGTGACATGTGTGTGAATTTGAGAGTGTAAGTTCTACTAGTGTTACTCATTGCAGGAATCTGAAGTTTTGTGTGGAAATATGTGTTTGGAAAAAAATGCAGTTCTAGAAAAGTTTGTGTGTGTGTGTGTGTGTGTAGTATGAAACAACAAATTGTTTGCATGCATTCATATTTTGATTTCAATTTGATGGTGATATAATTTTCAGAACATACTTACTTCTAGTTTTCAGTTGCAGCTTTGTTTTGAACACATTCTGTTTAAGCATGTATCCCAAACAAGTGCATATAATTTTGTACCAGTACACATTATATAATTCAGGAAGAGTAATTTTATAACATTAACACTTTATATCACATTCATTTTATTACTGTGTGTTAAATAAACTTGTGAGGCTCATCAAAATGACAGTTAAACATACAAGAGGTAGTGTAATAGAAACCTAAAAACAGATATGAGAAATTTTCTGAAAGAATTTACAAAGAAAACAGAGCATACTATGCAACTTCAAAACTTCTAAAATAAAAATTAAACATTAAAAAAATGGAAATGTATTGAACCCTTACAAGACCTCTTCGCGAACACTACAAAAATAGGCTCCCTATATTTGAAAGGCGGATCTTAAGAATGATACACGTATTTGGCCCAGTATGAACCAGGGAAAATACCTGGAGAGTACAAAGTAATGCTGAACTCAATCATTTAGTTAATGGAGCATCCATTGTAAGTTTCATTAAAGCTTGAAGGATCAGAAGGTTAAAACAATACAAAAATGGACTCTTCAAGGACGGTAAAAAGAATATTAGAATGGAGACTGGTGGGGAGCCAACAGACAGGAAGTTCAAGAATAGCATGGCTGGATGATTTGTGTACTGGTATGAAGATTATGAATGTGAAAAATTGAAAAGCACTGTCACTTAATAGTAAGGCTTGAAATTACCTAGTTGAGAAAGCCAAAACACACAAAGGGTTGTAAAGCTAATTATTATTATTCTGACAGTACAACCCAACATGAGTGTTGGTTTTCTGCAGCAGATCATTCTAGGCTTTTCTATCTTTGATGATTTGGCTCCAATTTCTCAGTTTTAGTTTCTTTAAATAATTTACCACTTCATCTGTCCGTCTGTTCTTTGTCCGTCTTTTGGTTCTTAATCCTTAATCGGTAAACTTCTTAACTAGTTCATATTTTCCATTTTGTTAAGATGTCCCCACCATTTGTTTGTGGTTTTATACAAAAGTAATATAATACTAAACAGTGTACATCAGCACAACCACTTTATTACTCAAAGCATTTACATAGGCTACATGTTTCGACTATAAATAGTCATCTTCAGGCCTATTTTTGTCATTTAAGTTATAAGATGCTATGCATACTTTGGGATCCCATCGTGTTTACATCCATGGAATACATAAAATTTAATCATTTGTCTCAAAGAGTGTGATGTGCAAATTGTGTTTACAACAGTGGGATACATAAAATTGGATCATTTGTCTCATAAAATGTGTTATACAAATTGTGTAATAAAAAGTTAAAAGATATAAAATTCTTAAAATGGTGTATTGATGTTCACCATTTTACAGATGTAAGTCCTGTTACCATCTGGTTGTTTTTGGAGCTATGGGATACTGTATATTTACTGGTGATGTTCGAGTCCATTTTTGTTGCTGCTCCATAGGAGTGGGCATGTTATCATATGATCTCACACGATTAAATTGTCTTGAGGAATATTGGATAGTATCCACAAGACAATTTAATAAAAATTTAGTATTATATTACGTTTATAAGCACATCATGATGCTGCCATTAAAAAAAAAGTAATATCTTCTCCTTTTATCAACTTCTGCAATTTGTTGTTTTTTCCATCCTTCCTAGACTTAACCGGTCCAAATATTTTCCTTAATTTATCTTTCAAACATTAATAAATTATGTCCCATATAGACAATGTCCAAGTAACTACTGGCTTATCAACATCATGTAAATCTTCCTTTTAGTATACTGTTTAATTAATTTACAGGTCTTTAATCCATGATATGCATAATAGGCTCTATTTCCTTTCTTAATTCTGTGTGTTATTTCTGTTCATATGCTGTTTTCACTTATTGTTGAGCCTAATTAAGGAAAACTAGAGATTGTCTTGGTCCTATACCCTCCTATAATCTTCTTACACTGATTGTATGTCTTCATACTTACTTTTGTTTTTTTTTATTGATTTATCATCCCATTTTTTATGCTGCATTATCTAATTGCTGTAATGCTTCTTCCAAGGTTTGTAAATTCCTTGATATTATGACCACACCATCTGCACATGCATAAATCTGTACCCTTTCAGTTTATATATTTCCCCAGGTATCTCATTTCTTTTTAATGTAACCAGTACTAGATGAAACAGCGATAATGTGTTACCTTGTCTTACTCCTACATCAACATTAAAATTTTCTGTAATGTATTTCTCTACAACTGCTTTTGCTCAAGAGTCTTCGAGTGTCATCCTTAATTAATCATGTAAGTTTAGTGGGTATTCCTTGTTGTTATAATGTTTTTATTTTGTCTTATAAATACTATTGAATGTTTGCTTAAGATCTGTAAACAGTATATCTATTTATATTTCACTCATATGCATTTTCTATTTTCTATCTCAATATATGTAGATTATAGATTGTTCCCCTATTTGTTCTTAATCCCTTTTGGTAATAACCAGTTATTTTTTCTGCATTGGCTCTCAGTCTCTTGCTTAGTATAATTGGCAGCACTTTTGTATGTACAAATGAAAGGCGCTGTTCCCCTGTACTTGTCACGTTTATTCTGAACACCTTTTTCATACAGTAGCATCTTACAGTTTATGGGTATTTCTTCCTTATTCCATAAAACTTTAATTAAACAATATATCTTCCTCCATAAAGCTGGATCCACTTTGTGTATAAGGTAAAGTTTGCCCTAGAACAGGCCATGAAGGCCTACAGGGGGAGCAGAGGTATAGCTCTGCTGTTTCTTGAACCTCAGCACTAGATGGGGGGTGTATGATCAATGCCACCCCCTGGATACTTTACTCTGGGGAAAGACCCAGTGCCCATTAAGTGGGAGGCTGGGTGAGCCCAAGGGCTGGTCTGGATGGTTGCAGAAAATCTTACCCCCCCCCCCCAATGGGATCCAATCCCAAGACTGTCCCGCCTGTAGTGTCACTATCCCATCCCACAAAGCTAATGGAAAAAGAATAGGTCAGATGAGATTATTATGTCTAACACAACAGTCATTCTTAGCTAAAGGTATCTGAGCAAAGGAAACTTTTCTTTGGGCAAGTAAGAATAAAATTGTTGCTATTTTCTTTTCACAAAACTTCAGGTTAAGATTAGTATTACATAATAAATTAATTCCATTTACTTATTTTATGGATGCTTCTAAGTGTCTGCCTTTAAATGTGAAACAAACAGCAAAAATTATGGTTTATAATTTTGAAGTCTTAGAATCATTTGCTGAAGTATTCTTGAAGCTAAAATGGATTGTGAATATTCGTAAATGTGCTCAGGATTATACATTTATTCAGTTCACTTAGTCACAATGTGTGACATTGGACATATCAAATTCATTTACAATATATATATCACATGATAAAACTCACAATACATCAACATCAAAAACAGTAAAATACAATATAATGTAATGTAATAATAACGCTAATAATTAAAACAGATAGTAAGGTAACTTGAGTGTACTCTTTACCTTCTCTGAACTGTGCATCATGATACATATATGTGAGAATGACCAACAAGATGCATCTCGTTGGTCATTCTCACGTATATTGAGTGTACTCGTACAATCCACATACAATCAGTATGACATAAATTCATCCACTAAATAAAATGGGTGTTGGAACAGAAAGGATCTCAGTTCTCTAAAAAGATATTTATCATGTCCAGTTTTTATATGATATGGCAGCTTGTTGTAGAGCTTAATTCCCATATTCACCATGCTTTTCCTGAAGAGGTCTGCATTGCACAATCTCTTGTAGATCCATTTTTTTTTCATGCATTGTAGTTATGAATGTGACTTTTCTCTCCATTGAATCTACTATTTAATGTAATGTACCACTTGAGGTATGTGTAATATAATATAGGGTACTTTGCTTACGTATGGACTAACTTACCATACTTGGGTATTTTTTATATTTTCTGTGAGACAGGTACCTAAGAATTTAAATTCTCTTTCATAGGCAGTATCCATATTTTTAAGTGACTTGTGGTTTCAAGGAAGTCTGTTTGTTTAGCATGCAGTGACATTGCAGCTGTTGTTTCAGTGTTTATCACAGTCATTTTATGGTGAAGAGCAATTTCATCTTTTTCAGCAATTCTACAAGTTTGTAGCATCCACAAACAAAACCAAATTTGTCCCTTGGATATTTAATGGAAGATCATTTATATGCAGTAAAATGAAAGGGCCCTAGAATTGAGCCTTGCAGCATACAATGTTTTATTTCCCTGTAAGAGGGATATATATTTATTCTGTGTAGACTTTCTATGATCATTTGAATAAAGGTTGACCAACTAGATGACACTTGCTTTATTATATATTGCTCAACATGTTTCAGACGTTAATACGTCCATCTTCAGGAGCTAGTGAGTACTTGTTGTGTTGTGTAGGCTGAC
>Ga0131853_10019412_pt1 | contig 12372 bp, 11 predicted proteins | sample TergutLab28metaG_FD_92764 | JGI IMG/M metagenome (GOLD analysis project Ga0131853, IMG submission 92764) | Labiotermes labralis P1 segment gut microbial communities from Petit-Saut dam, French Guiana - Lab288 P1 (version 2) (version 2) | ecosystem: Host-associated > Arthropoda: Insects >...
CCTTACAAGTTTCCTAGGGATACCAAACTCAATGAGAATCTTATATAAGACCTCCCTCCTAACTGAATCATAAGCTTTCTTGAAGTCTATAAAGAGCTGATGAACTTCTTCATTTTATTCCCATTTTTTTCTCAAGTATTTGGCGAATGCGGAATATATGATCAATAGTCGACCTGTTACATCGAAAGCCACATTGATGATCCCTGATAATTTCCTTCACATATGGAATTAACCTTTAGAGCAGGATGTTGGATAAAATTTTGTAAGTGGTTGACAAAAGTGATATGCCTCTATAATTATTACAATCTGTTTTATTTCCCTTCTTATGAATAGGTACTATGATCGACTCCTTCCACTTTTCAGGCAGTTTCTCCTTCTTCCAAATAGAAATAATAAGTTTATGAATCTCCAAGCAAATTGTTCTACCCCCTGCTTTAGTCAGTTCTGCCGGTATTTGGTCAATACCTGGCGATTTGTTTCTTTTTAGCTTGTCAATAGCCAGCTCAAACTCAGAGGCACTTGGCACCTGTTATTCTACCAGCCTTATTGTTCTCTTCCTACTCTCTGTCTGCCCTAGGCTGGTCAGATGAGAGGGCAGGCAGCATTTACATTGACCCTTCTTAGATTATAAATCATGGGGCAGCATTTCTCAGAAAGGGTCATATGTTATGAAGTTGTGCACCTGTTTCTTTTGGAAGTAATCCATTCTAAATTTTATATAATTCTTTAATATTACGTGATATTCATAGTGTAATATTATTACAGAGGTAAGGTGGTAAAATAATTAAGACAGCATACAAAATGCCCGATCTTTCATCAGCTTTCACAGAACACGTGACATGCCTTTGCAGAACCCCAGGGCTGCAAGGAACCCAGTTTGGAAAACACTGGTGTAGTGTTTATTAGCCTAGTTTATGTGTTTGATGTCATGTGTTAACAAATTATTTGTCATTAGAAATACCAACTTTGGCCATGCAGACTTCAGAGGTTAGCACAATAACAGTGTCACAATAAGTACAGTCATAAAGTTCCTTCTGGTAAGAGGCCTTGACATTGTGCAATATTTGTTAAGGTCTCTTCTGTTTTTAAGAACTAACACATCTTCACAAAGTGTATATTTAGCTTTACATTCATGGCAGTAACTAATGAGTAATTGAAATTAGGAATGTGAAACTTGGTACAAAGGTGGATCTTGTGTAAAACATTGTATTTTATACAGTATATGAAATTTTGTTAAGTTCTGGGAACTTTGGTGAAATGTGTATTAATTGACATTATGCATAGCAATATCACTTCATTTTGTAATTATTAATTTATAGTAGTTTTGCTAGTTTATCTGTGTGGCTACAAACTTCCAATGTAGTTTTCTGTGGATATTATTGTATCATTTGTCTTCAAATATTTGTTACCTACCTGTGAGGTAATGTGTTGAAGGTGCATGATACATTGTTCATAAAGTGAAATATGCCTCTATTTCTAAAAGAATGAAACAGTGACTTACACAGCTGGCTCCCCATCCAAATGCAGTGCCAGTCTCATTAATATAGTCGGCATCCTAAGGCTCAGCAAGGGTAACATTATGTGCAGCTTCAATATTTGGTGTCACCTGTTAAGATGTGTAATGTGTCATTTATTATAAATATGATTTTCTTATTTTTGTTGCATAAATGCCATGTTTTATTGTAACTATAGCCTATTGTACTTAATGTATACATCTAATATGAAGTATTCTCTGACTTTTTGTTATGTTATATCCTCTTTTTTTTTTGATTATAGATCATTTCTAAACAATATTTTTTGTATTACATTACATCATGCACCAAATGATTTTTACAGTATCCTCTGGATCTCGCGTGTATATTTTAGCACTGCAACATTTACATCGTGATGATTAACATACCTTGACCAGAGCAATATTATTGTCCCAGTATTTCATGTTCTTGTACTTCTTTTGATTAATCCACTGTGTAACAGTATGGTTTGTCTGTTGTTCGTTTTCTCTTCCTGATATAACAGTGAAATTTTTTTTCGTACATCTGTGAGGAACATTACAAAAAATTATTAACTTCATTTCTTTCCTCTTGTTTTTTTTTAATTCTGTGGATAATATGTTTATGAAATTATGTAAAACTGGTTCAATATTTTATTGGCATGTACTACCATTTGTTGTAGCTGAACTGCTATATGCTGCTAGTAATGAAAATACACTTGATATTCATGACTTTGTAGGTGAAAGTTCTTGGTCTCACCAGAATGAGTGCTTGATTTCTTTAAGTTATTGTCACAGACTTGTGCATCACCAAATGTATTAATGAACACTGAATATGTGATCTGGATGAAATGCCTACAGTTCAAGAGGAAGTGCCTCGTCCTTTAATTGTTATTTATTTGCTAGCTTTCATACTTTTTGTAAACTTTTTTTAAGCATAAATATATGTTTTCTTGCCCTTAAATTGTCATTTTATGTGTTAGATTACATGCTTGTTGTAGACTTTTCATAAACATAAATGTATATGTCTTCTTGCTGAAAGAAGATGGTCTAGAACTTCCCTCCCCGTTTTAACATTGTTTATGAGAAAATCTGCCTCGACTAACATCACTGGTTTCAGAACTACTTGCAGTGTAGCTTTGGGGAATGAATATTATATAAATAAACATAATATTGTATGATATATGTAGGTGGTATGCTCTTACTTAGGATTGCTGTTGGCTGCTGTAAGAACCCACTGGGGGTTAATGCCTGTACCTATGCATTGTGCTTGGGTGTCTGGGTTCAGCAGACGTAGCTGCAAGCAATAACAAATATGCAGGATGTCCCAGAATAATATTACTATGTTCAATCTCTTCTTTTCCTCCATTTTTAGCATGTAAATTGCAATGAACTATAATAGGAAGCAATAATGGTAGTCCAGAAACATCATTAAGGTGATCTTGTTGGAGAGGTTCAAAATTTCTGCCATTAGCACCCAAAACAATGTACAGTTCCAAAAAATGACAGTGTAATGTGGTAGCATTATTCTGGGAATCCTGGTTGTATATTGGATGTGTCTCTAATCAGGCTTAAGTTATTTTACATGGCATACAATAACTTGCATATGTTTGTGAGTTGGTGGGTTAGAGATTGCAAGTAGGAATTTAACAAATGCTGAGTTTATTATTTTACCCGTGGCTCCTGTGTTGACATATCTAAAACCTGAAAGCTGCGATTAAATTAACAGTGTCTCTCTGACAGCATACACTTGTGCTTTATTGTGTAGGGTTTAAAAATTTTCATGACGTTGGATACGTATTATATGTAACAGGAGAGAGATGTTGTGCGACTGAACGCTGGATTTTATTTCATGAAGGATAGAAACATGAAGGAACACACCACATATTGTTCTGCTGGTATGGCATCTTCCCCACCTATAATCCTTGCATTGTATCTCTCAACTGCTTTTGCCTTTGTTTGTGATCCTGTAACAGTATACAAAAGTCTTAATGTTGTATGACAATTTTGTCGTCTGAAACACATGAACAACTTCTAACATTTGGAATGGTTAAGATTTATGAATATCATGTCTACCTAAATATAAGATGAGAATTTTGTCCTAATTGATTGTGTGATAAATTTAGGGTTGCCTTTAAATCATGATCATTGTTAAAACATATTCTGTATTGGTAATTCCACAGAATTGAAAACTGTTAGGGGGATCATCTTATATGCAGGGGCATCTTATATTCAGGTTAAAAATGTCTGACAAATGAAGATGTGTGATGTCATTGGCTTATTGTTGTGAAAAAGAATTGGGAAGGAAATCAGTTATCTAGCAATGTAACAGCTGCTAGTCACTTGCTGTCAGGTTGCTCTGACACTGATGTTGGAGAGCTTGTTACATTTCCATGAGCCATCTTAAGGTGCTGTGTGGATTTCTCTAGCTATATACATTCAATTCAGTTGCTACAAGAAGTGTCATAAATTGAGACAAAAAATTTCTTGAAGCAACTGTTGCAAATGCAGCAACAGTTTACAGATATGTGTACAGTTTCCATTCTGGACAGTAATTGAACATGCACAAGACGTGCTGATAACAACCTGAAAGAAGTTGGTGCCAGATTGGAGGCATCTCCAAGAAAATAATTGGCTCAATTTGTACAGCAAATGGGCCTGTCTGTGTCATAAGCCCAGAGTAGTACATATCTGCTGCATTTGCATCCATTTAAGATGACTGTGGTTCACAGACTCTGTGACACAAATTGTGAAGTAGGACCAAATTTTGTGAACTGGCACCTTCATGTGGTATATGAGAAACAGACTCTACACTCCTTCCAATTTGCTAAGCTTCATCACAGTGCATTTGTGAGCTCTCAGGATAAGAGGCATTATTCTGCAGAAAATCCCCCTTGATCCAGAAAATGCCATTACATGATGTGGTTGGCATGTGGTGTGCTAAGAGTGTCACTTAGGATTATTAGATCCGTTCTTTTTCTGAGACCATAAGTCCACACTTATGTGTAACACTTTCTGATATCAGTTTTTGAACAGTGTCTCATTGCAAGATAACTTTTGCTTTTATTTTTGAGCAAAACTCTGCTGACAGCCCACACCACGAGCAGTTTTATGCACTGTTTATGAAGTGTCTGTGGTGACCAAATAATAAGCAGGGGATTGTGGGTGCCTTGTTTGCTAGTTTTAACTCGTGCAACTTTTACTTGTGAAGGCTTGTTAAAGGGTAAAGTGCATGGTCATTATCCTCACACAAAAGAGAGAAAGCAGCATTCAGAATGTAGTGTTGTCAGTTTCACCTTCAAAACTTAGACATGCATGTGTAACATGTTTATGCAGCTGAAGGAAACCCTCTGCAACACATTCTTTAAACATGATGCATAAAAACATAAATATTAACTTCAATACATTGTACTTAATCACAGTGGACCCATACTGACAACAGATTGGAATAATGGTGATTGTTGTGAAATGATCTGAGTGTAAGGTGATGTATGATGTCATTTTTAGTGTCCCTGTTTGTTCATAAGGAGTTAAAATAACAAAAAGGAAGAAGGAGAAGCTGTGAACTTATACCAGTACAGGCACTGCGATGCCTACTGTAGAAAGCCAGGGAAACAAACTTGATACTTACTAAGACACGCAAGAACCAGAATAGCAACGAAATGGCAGGCTTCATGATGTGTACTGACGCACACACTGACGTATAACAAGCACCTTCAGCCTAATTGAGGTGTGGAAAATCATGTTTACCAATCTCTCATCTGATAACTGTGTTTACTAAATTGATATAAGAGCCATAATGCTGAATTTTAAGCACACCTGCATGCTTATGCTGCACTTACTCAGGTACCATTGTCCAGCTGTGTGTCTGTACGGGTGAAAGAACTCGATAATTATTGAGCGGATGTTTGTTGACCCATTCCAGTTCAGGTTAGTATTGTATAACAGTAGTGGACAGTGAAAACCTATACATGTCTCTGTACGCAACTTGACTTTAACTTGCCCATTACCTGCTAAATATTTAACAGACTAAAAATTTTGTGTACAAAAATGGACATGCTTTTCATACACATTTTTTATGTAAGTAATTAAATAAATACGGAGTGTGAACATTTCCTACTTTGTAATATGTCCTATATGGAATACAGTATTATGTTCGTAACTGTTGACATAATAAACCAATTTCTATAATTTAGGTTGCTTTTCCAAATAGGAGTGAGTCCAGGCTTAAATTAAATTGGTTGTGTATGTTGGTGCTACAAGCAGGCCCATAGCCAGCGGGTGCAGTGTACACACTATGAATCTCGATGCACCCACCAGGAATTTTGCAAAATATCAGAGACAGACATGCTGATCACTTAGCTAAAGAAGTGTAACACCCTACCACATCCACTTGTTTCCCTTGTTGAATTACTGTGGTCAGCAACAACTCATTTTCAAAAATGTTTGTATATGCAAATGTTTTATGCAATGCTGCAGTTTACATTATGTAATTAAAACGTTGATTTTATGGTCCTGATAATGGTGCCTTTTTGCTAATGCGACATTATATACATACACACACATTATATGTATAATAGGGTATCATAGACACATATAAACATGTGCATATATAATCTGCATATATATATATATATATATATATATACACACACACACACATACAAACATATGTGCATATATGAATCTGCATATATATATATATATATATATATATACACACACACAATTATATGTATAACAGGGTATCATATACACATATAAACATATGTACATATATGAATGTGCACTGCAAACCAACTGTACCATGCTCATCTTTGGCTACAGGCTTGGCTGCAGGTAGTTCATAAAAGCATATAGGGGAGTGGAAGTAAAACACCCCATGTTCTTAACCTCAGCAAAAGATATTGGTGAATGGTTAGCTGTATTTGCTGGGTGATTTGTACTTAAGAGCAGAGCTGCTGATGTGCATTGGTTAGGATGTTTGGTGGGCCCCATAGTTATTCATGATAAAGTGGCGTAGAGAAAAATACTGTCCTTGCTCAATGTTCAGCCCACAGATTGTTACATTGCCTAGCACTTAACGCTCATGAAGTAAGGATTACAGTGGAGCAGTGTGGATGAAAATTTGTTGAGAGTAAAAGAAAGTAACTGAAACAAACATTGAAATATTAAGTACTTACTGAAAAATTAAATTAAAATACATGCTGAAGTTGAATATTCTCCTTAGAAATCCCTTATGTGCCTTGCAGAGGAGACTGGCATGTCAGGTTTCAAGTTTTACTATAGTTCTGCCACACACAAACAAAAAAACCTTCATTTTGTGGATGTTAACTTTTATAGGGGTGTCAATAATGTATATCAATGTGAAGCATTTCCAGCACATGCTGTAATGTGGGTTCGTTTTATTTGTTAAAGTGTCAGGCTGTATAGATTTACTGATTCCAATATCAGTACAAATTTCTATGGTCCAACATTTCCATCTGACCAATTTAGCAGTTTGCAAGATGCTGTAACATGACTGCACTGTGTACAGGAGAACATGGAAAAAGCGGACACCAATACAAGGACAACAGTTAGTGGAATACAGCAATCTTCTCAGGTAGGAATGTTGACATCAGTGATAAAAATGAAAAGTGCAAACAGGAAATCAGGCTGACTGGAGGAAGTTAGCAGTTGTTTTCACCTTGCTGTGAAGTGCAGCTGCAAATAATTTTTTGCTTCATTCAAAACATAACAGAAGACTGATTGGTGCCTGTAATGGAATAGAGGTGTCAGTAGGTTTTGTGTGAGAAACAACAAGTGTCTACCAACATACCATTCAACAGGAAAATCTGTATGTTATATTATCCGCATGTTAAACGGTATACATTGGCTGGTCAGCTGTATTGTCTTTGCTCTTAAAACCTGCAGGTATGTCTCAACACTGTTAGTAAAATACACTCAGCTAGTATGGATTATATTTTCCTTTATCAGCATTGTTACTAAGTTCCACTGAAATAAACCATGTTAAAGCTGAGAGTGATGTGGCCTGCTGTTTAGTTACTTTGATCATTTGGTATTAGTGCTGTTACCCAGTATGAAATTCTATTTATCACTACAAATTCATAACCACCAGTTCTAAGGTCATGTACCATGTTGGTTCTATTACTTGATAAAATTAGTAGACAGCAAGACAGTATTACAAAACCTATTGCCATCCTCAAGTCATTCTATTGGTTCTTCAAATCCCATCCAGACATTTCCTTAATGAAAAGAAGGTATGGGGGTTACTGTAGGTTAGGTCTGTCTGTGGAATAACTACAGTAAATATGTTTAACATGGATATTTATTTGATATATTAGTCATACAGGGATCAAGTCAGTATACAAGTCCTGCATATGTGTTGCGGTGTAGAAGCCAAGAATATAGGTCCACCAGCAACTGACGCCAGCCACTGCAGTCCTGCCTAAAGTGCTTGTCTCTCGCACAGCGGAGCAGAGGGGTCCCATCAAATGATAAAAATTATGGATACTGTGTTACCAACTGATACTTTTTAAGAATCCTGTCCTTTTTTCATGTAAAAGGGTATTTTTGAAGGAATTCAAGTTTCAAATATCCTAACCCTGTATTCCTCCATTCTCCCCTACACTTCAATCTGTATGCAGTGAATCTAGCTGCTCCAGTAACAGCCAAGTCCAGGGGAGTCGAAACAGAGGGCTCCTTCCAGTGCCTCTGTGGGTGTAATCTTCGTAGACCACACAGCACCCCACTAGGCTCCAGAGTAGGTTCTTTGTTTCACAATACTCACCATGGGCCACCAGACCACAGAGTCATACAGTATTTGTGGCGGCAGAACTGCCTTGTACATCCACAGGGCTACTTTGGGGGCTAATACCAGTCTTGCCCATGTCTTTTCTACACATCAACATAAATGAGTAAAATTTCTTCCTTCTCTGTGAGGTGTTGCTTCCAATTTAATTTAGGGTCTAGTAAGACTCCTAAGATGACAGCAATTTCTTTTCCCCCTGAGCCTCAGGCTTTATTGGTTTGGGTTTCCATTTCCTGGTGAAGACCATAACGTTAGTCTTCAAAGGATTTAACGTTAAACGTTTGGTCTCACAATCTCTGTACAGTCTTCAGGGCATTAATCATACGATCTCTGAGAATATTAACCCTTAGCCGCCGAACGACATATATATATATATATATGTCGCGCAGTGAGCCCTTTAAATAGCCAAACGGCCACTAAAGTGGCCGGGGTGGGGGTGGGGATTTAGTTCCGGCGCTAAAGGGTTAAGGAAGTTTCCCCTGACTAATTGGCTATGTCACCTGCATAGTCATAAACCACGAAACCTTCCTGTTGTAAGTCTTTAAGAGGTCATTTACCATGAGGTACCACAAAAATGGAGATAAAAACCTCTTCCTGTGGACAGGCTTTAAACTTTTGGCGCCGGAATTATTTTTTTAAATTTTAGCACACCCTGTATATAAAATGTGAATAATACAGGAACCAAATACATTATAATTATGAAACAAACTGCATTTTGAAGAGAAAAGAACGGAGAGTATATACCATGTTTAAAATATTCAGTACCTTTATTTGTTGAATAAATATATAAAATGTAACTTTAGAGGTTAGCGGTGCAGTACGACCACTATAGTTGACATTAGGCATCAAAAGGTTAACAGGTTTGTCTTCTATGGTTGTTTCCCCATGGCTGTCAATCAAGGTCCCGTCCACCAACATGTGCTCTACCCAGTCCACGTGCACTTCAGAAACTTTATGTCTAATCATGGCTTGCTTCATTGGCACCTTGGAGGTGCTATCAAAAGCCTGTAGCTACACCTCCACCTTGCTCACAAGGGAATGAAAAGCAGTCTCAGTAGATATACCTTCCCTGTAGGCATACAGGGAGGTAGCCAGTGGGTGTTTAATCAAGGGTCCATTCTTCAAAAACCTCTCAACCAATCTCTCCGAAGTTTTTAGTAGGAAAGATGTAAAGCTGATATGCCTTACGTCCTTGGCCTTAGAACTTAGTGTAGTCTCAAAATATTCTTTCTTTTATTTACATATTATAATGACAGTATATGTTTGGAACTTGAAATATTACAAAAGAAATATAATTACTGTGAGATCTTCCCACTGTAGTTAGAAACGGCCCTCTTATGTGCCCCAACACAAGTGGGGAATCTCACAACAACGGCAACCAGAGCAGCACTGCACTGGTAGTAAACTCACCCCCCATTCACACAAAGACACAAAATGACGGCGATGGCGTGAGACCAAAGATCTGATGGGAAATCCTTTGAAGACTCACATTATGGTCTTCACCAGGAAGCAGAAGCCTGAACCAATAAAGCCTTGGAGGACTGAGGGAAAAGAAATTGCCTTCACCTATTCGGTGAAGTACTGAGGAGCCTTACTAGATCCTAAATTAAATTTGAAGCAACACCTCACAGAGAGAAGGGCGAAATTTTACTCGTGTATGTGGATGTGTAGAAGAGACATGGGCAAGACTTGGATATTAGCCCCCCAAGTAGCCCTGTGGATGTACAGGGCAGTTCTGCTGCCACAAATACTGTATGACTCCGTGGTCTGGTGGCCTGTGGTGAGCAATGTGGAAGCAATGAACCTACTATGGAGCCTACAAAGTAGCTGGAATTAGCCCTCTATTTAACTTCCCTGGACCTGGCTGTCATTGAAGCAGCTAGATTCACTGCATACAGATTGAAGTATAAGAGAGAATGGAGGAATACAGGGTTAGGATAATCGAAAATTGAATTCCTTCAGGAATACCCTTTTACATTAAAACAGAACAGGATCCTCAAGAAGTATCAATTGGAACAACAGTATAAAGTACTGATACTGACTAGGGAAGACTGGTGTCTACTAGGAAAAACTGCCAACCCCAGTGTAGACACGTGGTTCACAGACAGGTCAGGAATTAAGAACCACTTTGGTGCTGGTGTGTATCAACTAAGCGACAGCCACAGGCATAGTATTCCAATGGGTAGCCTCCCATCAGTGTTTCTTGCTATGGTGATGGCAGTCCTGAGGTGCACAGAACTCCTTTTGTCAAAGATCATGACTAGAAGAATACGCATCTGTTCTGACAGCAGGACAGCAATAGCAGCAATTGCAAAGTATGCAAGTGCTAGAAAAAATAAGTGGAACTAATAAAGTCACTTTAGTATGTATACCTGGGCATCAAGGAACAGTAAGCAATGTAGAAGCTGACAAACTGGCCAAGGAAAGGAATAACAGAGTCCCTTCTGATCAAATTGCTGGCATTCCCTTTGCTATGGGCAAAGAAGTCATCAGGATCAGCAGCCATTTATGAAAGGAGCACCTGTGCAGGTGGTAGGTCTGTGAGGCTTATTACCAGACCAAGATGCCAAGTAGAAGAAAAGATCTTCAGGCAAAGAGTAGACCAAAGCTCAAAGCGCTGGGGGGCTAAAACAGGCCACAAAAACCCTACAGCTCATATGTTTAAACTCGGACTCACATAGTGGCAGGACTGCTGACTGTGCGTCAACGAAAAAGGAGATAGCGAGCGCAATGTGTGTCACCATCCAGCAATGGCATGCAAAAGACACAAAATCTTGGGTCGTTTGTGCTCGAACCCCAAGGATTTAAAAAATGTGTGCGTGAATGGCTTTATAAATCTGCTAGCTAATACAAGGCTTAGCACAGTATCTTAGACCCAACAAAAATAAATGCGGACCTAAGTGTAATTAGAGAAAAAAAATACTACTACTAATACTACTGGCAGTAGTACTACTGCTATTGCTAATACTATTACTGCTATTGCTACTATTACTGCTGCTAATAATACTGCTGCTACTATTACTGCTGCTGCAACTACTACTGCTACCACTACTGCTGCTACTACTTTGATGCTACTAATACTGATAATACTACTGCTGCTGCTACTACTACTACTACTACAATTACTGCCACTACTACTGCTGCTACTACTAGTGCTATGACTGACGCTATTACTACTGCTATTTCTACTGCTGCTATTACTACCGCTATAACTAAAAATTTTACTGCTATTACTTGAACTGTTACTGCTACTAAAGCTGCTGCTACTACTGCCACTACTACTACTGCTACTACTAATGCTGCTGCTACTACTACTGCTATTACTGCTGCTACTACTACTACTGCTCCTACTTCTAGTAGTACTGCTACTACTACTACTACTGCTGCTGCTACTATTTCTACTACTACTGTTGCCATTAGTAATGCTACTACTACTGCTGCTACTTCTCCTACTACTGCCACTGCTACTACTACTGCTAAAACTACTGCTATTACAACTACTACTACTATTACTATTATTGATGCTAATACTACCACTATTACTAAGACTGCCACTACTACTGCTACTCCTACTGTTACCACTACTGCTAATACTACTGCTGCAACTAATACTGCTATTACTACTGCTACCATCACTGCTACTACTACAGCTACTACTATTGCTGCAACTCCTAATGCTTCTACTTCTACTACTATTGGCTGCTACTACTACTGCTGTTACTGCTACTACTATTGCTATTACAACTGCTGCTGCTACTACTACTATTACTATTATTGATGCTAATACTACCACTATTACTAAGACTGCCACTACTACTGCTACTCCTACTGTTACCACTACTGCTAATACTACTGCTGCAACTAATACTGCTACTACTACTGGCTGCTAATAATACTGCTGCTGCTCATACTCCTGCTGCTACTACTACTACTGGTACTAATATTGCTGGTACTTACTTACTTACTTACTCCATGGTGCAGAGTCCTTCTTGAGAAGCTAACTGGTTTGCAGCTTGTCAAGAAATTCCCCGCATTTCATGGAACCCGAAGGTTCATTACCGTACTCACAAGC
>Ga0131853_10019414_pt1 | contig 12372 bp, 12 predicted proteins | sample TergutLab28metaG_FD_92764 | JGI IMG/M metagenome (GOLD analysis project Ga0131853, IMG submission 92764) | Labiotermes labralis P1 segment gut microbial communities from Petit-Saut dam, French Guiana - Lab288 P1 (version 2) (version 2) | ecosystem: Host-associated > Arthropoda: Insects >...
GCCGTCGCCCGGCTTCTTGACGCAGACGACGACGCGGGTGCGCTCGGGGCTGTAGACCACCGCGTTCTCCAGCAGGTTGCGGAGCGCGGTCACGAGGAGGTCCTCCTCGCCGAGCACGGACAGGCCGCGCACGCCGATCGAGGCAAGCGTGATGCCCCGGGCCTGCGCCTTGGTCCGGGTCCGGTCCAGGGCCTCGGTGACGGCCTCGTCGATCTCGACGCCCCGGGGGTCCGGTATCGGCTCGGCGGCCTGGATCCGGTTCAGCGTGATCAGGTCCTGGACCAGGAACGTCAGCCGGGCCGCCTCCTGGCGCATGCGCCCGGCGAACCGGCGCACCGCCTCGGCGTCGTCGGCGGCGTCCTCGATCGTCTCGGCCAGCAGCGCGAGGGCGCCGACCGGGGTCTTGAGTTCGTGCGACACGTTCGCCACGAAGTCCCGGCGCACTTCCTCCACCCGCCGGGACTCGGTCTGGTCCTCGGCCAGGACCAGCACCAGTCCGCCGCCGCCGACCGTCCCGGACAGGGGCGCCACCCGCACCGCGAAGCTCGTGGTCCGTCCGCCGAACCGCGGCACGGGGACCTCGAACTCGCTCTCGCGGATCTCTCCGTCGCGGCGGACCTGCCGGGCGAGCGCGAGAAGCTCGCTGACCATGAGCCGGTCGCCCTTGACGATCCCGAAGGCCCGGGCGGCCGCGGACGCCCGCAGGACCCGGTCCTCGCTGTCGACCACCACGGCCGACGACGAGAGGACGGAAAGGACGGACGCGATGCCCGGCGGGAGCTTCGCCGGCTGCTGCGCGCTGCGCAGGCGGGTACTACGAGGCTGCTGGGCGGCACTCACCCTCTCGACCACCCTTGTGACCAGTCCATACTCACGTATCCGATGGTACGTGTCCGCTCCGGGGCACCGACAATCGGGAGGTTCCTGGAAAATTCACTCTTTTCCGGAAGTTCCCGCACCGTCTGCCGGTCGGCAACGAACAATTCACTGAGGATTTGCCCGGGCGCCCGCCCCGGCTGGCCCGGGGTTCCGCGCCCGGTCACCGTCCGGCGGTTACCGGCCCTGGTTCTTGACCGCTTCGGCCGCCGCCTTGGCGGCCTCCGGGTCGAGGTAGCGCCCGCCCGGGGTGACCGGCTTGAACGCGTCGTCCAGTTCGTAGGCCAGCGGAATCCCGGTGGGAATGTTCAGCCCGGCGATGTCGGCGTCGCTGATGCCGTCCAGGTGCTTGACCAGCGCCCGGAGCGAGTTGCCGTGCGCGACGACCAGCACGGTCTTGCCCGCGGCCAGGTCGGTCACGATCTCGTCGTACCAGTACGGCAGCAGCCGGGCCACGACATCCTTCAGGCACTCGGTCCGCGGCCGCAGTTCCGGCGGCAGCGTCGCGTAGCGGGCATCGCCGGCCTGCGAGTACTCGTCGTCGTCGGCGATCGGCGGCGGCGGGGTGTCGTAGGACCGGCGCCAGAGCATGAACTGCTCCTCGCCGAACTCGTCGCGGGTCTGTGCCTTGTCCTTGCCCTGCAGGGCGCCGTAGTGCCGCTCGTTGAGGCGCCACGACCGCTTGACCGGCAGCCAGTTCAGCCCGGCCGAGTCCAGCGCGCCGTTCGACGTCTGGATCGCGCGCGTCAGTACCGACGTATGCACGACGTCGGGCGTGATCCCCGCGTCGGTCAGCATCCGCCCGGCCGCCTCGGCCTCCTGGCGGCCCTTGGCCGCGAGCCCGACGTCCACCCATCCGGTGAACAGGCCCTTCGCGTTCCACTCGCTCTCACCATGCCGAAGCAGCACCAGCGTTCCCATGCAGGTCAGGTTATCGGCCGCCGAGGAGGCCGCGATAGAGGGGCTTCATCACACCCCCGCTGGCCCGAACGGGTCTTCGTTTCCCCCCATCACTGCCCGCCTGGCCCGTGCCGGGAACAGAAGAGCGGTTCGGTCGGTTATTTACAGCTGTGTCTATGGTGTCCAGGCGTGGCCCGCGGCGGATAGCGATCATCAGCGTGCACACGTCACCGCTTGACCAGCCCGGCACCGGTGACGCCGGGGGCATGAACGTGTACATGGTGGAGGTGGCCCGGCGTCTGGCCGCCCGGGGCACCGAGGTGGAGATGTTCACCCGCGCGGTGTGCCGCGACACTCCCCCGCAAGCCGAGCTGGCCCCCGGGGTGACGGTGCACAGCGTCCCGGCCGGGCCGTTCGAGGAACTGGACAAGTACTCGCTGCCGGCCCAGGTGTGCCCGTTCACCGTTGAGGTGCTGCGGGCCGAGGCGGCCGCCGAGGCCGGGCGGTACGACCTCGTCCACTCGCATTACTGGCTGTCGGGAAAGGTCGGCGCGGCCGTCGCCGGGCGCTGGGGCGTCCCGCTGGTGCAGTCCATGCACACCCTCGGCGCGGTGAAGAACGCGTCGCTGGCCGCGGGCGACACGGCCGAGCCCGCCGAGCGCATCCGCGGTGAGCATGAGGTCGTCGCCGCCGCCGACCGCCTGATCGCGAACACCGACGAGGAGGCCGGCCAGCTCGCCCGCTACTACAGCGCCGCCCCGCGGCAGGTGCGGACGGTGAACCCGGGAGTGAGCCTGTCGGTGTTCAAGCCGGGCCCGGCGCCGGCCGGGGCCGCCGACCGCGCGCGGCTCGGGATCCGCCCGGACGCGGTGGTGCTGACGTTCGCCGGCCGGGTACAGCCGCTCAAGGGGCCGGACGTGTTCCTGAAGACGGCCGCGCGGCTGGTGGCCGAGGACCCCTCGCTGCGGGACCGGCTGGTCCCCGTGATGGTCGGCGGGCCCAGCGGAAACGCCTCGCGCGCCGACCCGGACCGGATGCGGCAGATGGCGTCGGCGCTGGGCATCGGCGACATCGTCCGGTTCGAGCCGCCCTGTCCCCAGGAGGAGCTGGCCGCCTGGTACCGGGCCTCGGACCTGGTGCTCACGCCGTCGCATTCGGAGTCCTTCGGCCTGGTCGCGCTGGAGGCCCAGGCCTGCGGCACTCCGGTGGTCGCGGCCGCGGTGGGCGGGCTGACGACCGCCGTGCGCGACGGGTACTCCGGGGTCCTGGTGGACGGTCACAGCCCCGCGACCTGGGCTTCGGCCGTCCGGGACCTGATCGCCGAGCCGAGACGGATCGCCGCGCTGGCGGCGGGAGCGGTGCGGCATGCGTCCGCCTTCGGGTGGTCCGCCACCGTCGACGGACTGACAGCGGTGTATACCGGTGCCATGGAAGAAGCCGCGGCCGGGGTTGGGGCGTGACGGCGATGCCGACGGAATCGGACTCGGGTGAAGAGCTGAGAAGAGTCCTCGACGCGCTGGGCACCGAGTACGAGCATCCGGAGCCAGGCGCGTACCTGGTAAGCCTGCCGGGGACCCACAAGCTCGCCACGCATACCTGGCTCATCGCCGGAGAGCACAGCCTTCACGTGGAGGCGTTCTTCTGCCGCCAGCCGGACGAGAACCACGCCGTGTTCTACCGGTTCCTGCTGGAGCGCAACGGCCGCATGTTCGGCGTGCATTTCGCGCTGGACCCGGTCGGGGACGTCTACCTAACCGGGCGGCTGCCGGTATCGGCCATCACTGAGGACGAGATCGACCGGCTGCTCGGATCGGTGCTCACCTACGCCGACGAGTCCTTCAACCAGGCACTCAAGCTGGGATTCGGTTCGGCCATCAAGCGCGAGTGGGCCTGGCGGACCTCCCGCGGGGAGTCGCTGGCCAACCTGGCGCCGTTCGCCGGCTTCGTGCGGGGGGATGCCTCGGAGTGATCTGCATCGTGTTCGCCCTGCTGACCGCCGGTAGCAACGCGGCGGCTTCGGTGCTGCAGCGGAAGGCCGCGGCCCAGGTACCGCAGTCCCGGGCGATGCACGTGTCACTCATCACCGAACTGGTCCGGCGCCGGGTCTGGCTGGCCGGGATCGGGATGGTGATCGCCGCCGCCCTGTTCCAGGCCGCGGCCCTGGCCACCGGGCCGATCGCGCTGGTGCAGCCCATCTTCATCATCGAACTGCCCGTCACGCTGCTGCTGGCGGTGATCGTCAACCACGACCTCGCGAAGCTGCGGCGGCTGCCGTGGCGCGCGATCGGCGTGACCACGATCGCGCTGGGGGCCGGCCTGACCATCGCCGCCCCGAGCGGCGCCGCCGACCGCGCGCAGGACAGCAGCTGGATCGTCGCCCTCATCGTCACGATCGGTTTCGAGACCCTGCTGATCAGCATGGCGCTGAGCACGCGGGGCGAGCCCCGGGCCGCGCTGCTCGGCCTGGCCGCGGCCTGCGGCTACGCGCTGACCGCCGCGCTGATGAAGAACTCGATGGCCGACCTGAACGCCCGCGGCTGGGGAGTCCTGGCCCACTGGCACATCTACGCGACGGCGGTGGCCGGCGTCGGGGCGCTGTTCCTGCTCCAGAACGCGCTGCAGGCCGGATCGCTGGTGGCCTCCCAGCCGATGCTGACCGTGGGCGACGCGCTGATCAGCATCGCCTACGGCGTCACCCTGTACGGCGAGCAGCTGCGGACGGGCTGGTGGCTCATCCCGCAAGTCGGCGCTGTCGCCCTGATCGTTTACGGATGCGTGCAGATAGCGAAGTCCCCCCTGGCGGCCGAAGCTGCGCCGGTAGCAGCGGAAACCGCCGCGACTGTAAGGTAAGTATTGTGAATAGGCTGGGCGAGCTCGAGCGGGCAATCATGGAGATTCTCTGGCTTACGGAGGAACCTCTTACCGTAAGAGAGGTCAGCAACGGGCTAAGTCAGCGTAATCTGGCCCATACGACCGTCATGACCGTGCTTGACCGGCTCGCGAAGAAGGGATTCGCTCGCCGGGAGCGGGACGGCCGCGCATGGCGCTATAGTCCCGCCGAGACGCGAGAAGCGTACGTAACGGAACTGATGCTGACCGCGCTGGAGCAGACCGGGGACCGCGACGCGGCCCTGGCCAGATTCGCTCGCAGCGTGTCCGGCACCGAGGCGGTCGTGCTCCGGGAAGCCCTCGCGGAGCTAGACGGCGCCGCCGGCATCGCGCTACCGGAAACCGAGGGAGATACCGGGGTTTAGTTATGGGGGGCCTGGCCGACGCAACACTGCTCGCCGTGGTCGCCGTCGGAAGCCTGCGGGGAGCGGGCGCGCTGCTGCGCGCGCGCTGGCCGCGCCGGAGCCCGGCGACCGCGATCCTGCTCTGGCAGGCCCTTGGCCTGTCGGGCGGACTGGCGGCGGTGGGAGCACTGCTGGCGCTGGCCGTCGGCGGCACCGGGGTAGCCCGGTCCGGCATCGTCGGCGGGCTGGGGTCGCTGATCCGGCAGCCCGAGGCCGGGCGGATGCTGATCCACGGAGAGCCCCTCGCAATCACGCTGCTGCGGGTCGGCTGCCTGGTCGCCGGGTTCTCGCTCTTCGCGGGACTGGCCTGGGTCCTGATCATGGCGTTCGTCGCCGCGGTACACGCGCGGCGACGCCAGCGGGAACTGCTGGCGCTGCTGGGCCACGGCGACCCGAAGGCCCCGGGGGCGCTGGTCGTCGACCACCCGGCCGCCGCCGCCTACTGCCTTCCCGGCATCAAGTCCCAGATCGTCGTCAGCGCCGGGACTCTCGACCTGCTGGCCCCGGCCGAGCTGGCGGCCGTCCTGGCGCATGAGCGAGCTCACCTCCGGGCCCGGCACGACCTGGTGCTGATCCCGTTCACGTCCCTGAACCGGGCGTTCCCCCGGTTCGGCGTCATCCGCCAGGCCTACCGCACGGTCGCGCTGCTGGTGGAAATGATGGCCGACGACCGGGCGCTCCGCGTCCGCGGCCTGCTGGCCCGGGAACTCGCGACCGCCCTGCTGCGGTTCGGCACCGCCCCCGTCTCGGCCGACGCCCCGGCGGGCGCGATGGCGGCCGCCGAAGGCGACCTCACCGCCCGGGTCAACCGTCTCCTCGCCCCGCCGCGGCCTCTGTCCCGCACGGCTCAGGCCTCGGTAGTCCTCGGCGCCGCCGCCACGGTCGCCCTCCCGCTCGCCCTGCTGATCATCACCCCGTAGCCGACCCCCGCGCCGCGGCCATCTCACGCCCGCGGCCATCTCACGCCCCGCCATCTCACGCCCGCGGCGGGACCGGAGCTGTCGCTATGGCGCCCGCGAAGGGTGACCTGCGAGCGCGGGACGGGAGCGTCGATGGCGCTTCCGCTGTCGCTACCAGGGCCCGTAGGGGCCGTAGCCGCTGCCGCCGCGCTTGCCGCCCATCTCCTTGACCTTGGGCCGGACGTCCACGAGGTACACGGCCGCCGCGACGAAGGCCGCGACCGACAGGAAGCCGATCAGGCTGCCGCTGTAGACCGCGAAGGCCCCTACGACCAGCGCGACGCCCAGGATGAGCAGCCAAATGGTCTTAGTCAGCTTGCCCGCCGCGGGGTAAGCCGCCTTGGGGCGGGTCAGCGCGTCGATGAAGGCCCAGGCCTCCACCGCGAACCCGACCACCGTGAGGGCGAAGAAGAAGTAGAACAGGGGGCTCATTACCCCGCTGCCGAAGATACTGGCCACGGGCCTACGCTACCTTGTCACGCCCCTGTCCGGTCACTTCAGGACGGATCGCCCGGCGGGGGGTTGCGGGTGACCGAGATGACCTCGGCTCTGGGCGGCTTGGGCTCGTTCTCCCGGCGGAAGGACTCGTAGATCCCGAGCAGCACTTCCTTCTGCCGCTCGGACAGGTCCTGATCGGAGCGCAGGGCCTGCCGGACACCCGAGTCGGCCGGCCGGTCATCCAGGACGCCGGCCTGCGTGTACAGCGCCTCCGAGGAGATGCGCAGGCCCTTGGCGATCTGCTGCAGGAGATCCGCGCTGGGCTTGCGGAGCCCGCGCTCGATCTGGCTCAGGTACGGCTTGGGAACCCCGGCCTGCTCGGCCAGCTGGCGAAGCGAGATCTTGCCCTGCTCGCGCTGTTCCCGGATGTAGTCCCCTATGCCGCTCATAACCCGATGTTAGCGCGCCGGGACCTGGGACAGATGCTCGCGGGCGAAGGCGAGGGTCTCGGCCAGGTCGGCCAGGCGGGCCTCCCGTGTCGGGGCCCGGCGGGTGTTCACCTCGGCGACCACCACCCCGCGGAAACCGGTCGCGTCCAGCCCCCGCAGCAGTTCCGCGCAGGGCTGCTTGCCCCGGCCCGGGACGAGGTGCTCGTCGGGCACCGGGCCGCTGGAGACGCCGCTGCCGTCGGCCAGGTGGACGTGGGACAGCCGGCCCCCGAGGTCGTTGGCCATCGCCATCGCGTCCGAGGCGGAGGCGGCGGTGTGCGACAGGTCCAGGGTGACGTTGGGAACGTCGAGGCCGACCGGGTCCCAGTGGGGCGAGTAGCCGGAGACTTCGGACGTCCCGGCCCTGATCGGGAACATGTTCTCGACCGCGAACGTCACGCCGGTCTCTTCGGCGATCTTCTCCATGCCCTTCTCGAACCCGCGGGCGTACTCCCGCTGCCAGCGGAAGGGGGGATGCACCACGACGGCCTTCGCGCCCAGCCGCTCGGCCATTTCCTTGGCGCGGATCAGCTTGGCCCACGGCTCGCGCCCCCACACCAGCTGGGTGAGCAGCAGGCTCGGCGCGTGGACTGCGAGCACCGGCACCTGGTGATAGTCGACCAATCGTTCCAGGGCCTCGGTGCTCTGGCTGACGGGGTCCGTGTAGACCATGACCTCAACGCCGTCGTACCCGAGCCGGCTGGCCGCCTCGAAGGCGTCCGGCGTCCGCTCGGGATACACGGACGAGGATGACAGCGCCACGGGAATCGCGGGTAGCCCGGCCAACACGTCTCCCTCCGACTTCCGCCCCTGCCTTTCCAGCTTATGCGGTAGCCGCGCCCGGCCCGCAGGGGCATCGCCGGACCGGACATCGTCACCGATCATCCCCGCCGCCCGCGAATCGGGCGCGTACTCCGAAAGACCCGGAAGCGAGCAGCGGGCAAACCTTGCTTCGCCCGCCACCCCACGGCGCGCGCCTCGCCCCTGACCGTTTCCGGTGGCACGGCGCCAGGGCGGGACGGCACGGGTCCCGGCCCCGGCTCGCCTCACGGGACCGGCACTGCCCGTTCCGGGCAGTCTGGGAGGGGATACCGCCCCCAGACCCCCGGCGTACGGGTCCGCGCGGTCCACGGTGCCGGGCCGAGTTGCCGGCCGGGGCTCGCTATCGGGGCCTGGTGACCACAGCTGCGCTGGACGGTGCCGGCCCCTGGTCACCTGACCCCGGCTGCCGGGCCCGGTCAGGGCAAAAGCGGTTAATTTTCCGTGGCCGGGGTCTCCGGACCGTGCGGCCGGTCCCCCGGGAGGCAGCAAAAATGTCGGTGGCGGCGGTTATGGTGCTGACATGGCAAGGACTTCGGCGGGTTACCGCTGCGCGGAGTGCGGATGGCAGACGGCCAAGTGGGTCGGCCGGTGCGGTGAGTGCCAGGCCTGGGGAACCGTCGAGGAAGCCGCCGTGCCCCGGCTGGTGCGGGCCGGGATCCGGGCGGCCGCCTACAGCGGCCCGGGCGGGAAGAGCGGGCGGCTCGGCGGCGGCCCGGTGAGCACGCCCGCGACGCCGATCGGGAAGGTCGACGCGGCGGAGGCGGTGGCACGCCCGACCGGCATGGGCGAACTGGACCGGGTGCTGGGCGGCGGCATGGTTCCGGGCGCGGTCATGCTGCTGGCCGGGGAGCCCGGCGCGGGCAAGTCCACGCTGCTGCTGAAGGCGGGCGCGATGGTCGCCGCCGGCGGGCCGGTCCTCTACGTCACCGGCGAGGAGTCGGCGGCGCAGGTCCGGCTGCGGGCGGACCGGATCGACGCGATCGACGACAACCTCTACCTCGCCGCCGAGACCGATCTCAGCGCGGTCCTGTCCCATGTCGAGACCGTGGACCCGAAGCTGCTGATCATCGACTCGGTGCAGACCGTGGCCTCGGGCGAGACCGACGGCGTCCCCGGCGGTGTCACCCAGGTCCGGGAGGTCGCGACCGCGCTGACCGCGGTGGCCAAGGAACGGGGACTGGCCACGATCCTGGTCGGGCACGTCACCAAGGACGGCTCGGTCGCCGGGCCGCGCACCCTGGAGCACCTGGTGGACGTGGTGCTCCAGTTCGAGGGCGAGCGGCACTCCCGGCTGCGGATGATCCGCGCGCTGAAGAACCGGTACGGGCCGACCGACGAGGTCGGCTGCTTCGACATGGGCGAGTACGGGCTGATCGAACTGCCCGACCCGAGCGGCCTGTTCGTGTCCCGCCACAGCGAGCCGGTGCCCGGCACCTGCGTCACCGTCACCCTGGAGGGCCGCCGCCCGCTGCTGGCCGAGGTGCAGGCCCTGGTCGCGTCCACGACCGCCGAGGTGCCGCGCCGGGTCACTTCCGGCCTCGACTCCTCCCGGGTCGGGATGGTGCTGGCCGTCCTGCAGCGGCGGGCCGATGTCAAGGTGGGCAAGTCCGACATCTACGCGGCGACCGTCGGCGGCGTCCGGCTCACCGAGCCGTCGGTGGACTTGGCGGTCGCGCTCGCGCTGGCGAGTTCGATGTCCAACCTGTCGGTTCCGCAGGGCGTGATCGCCATCGGCGAAGTCGGTCTCGCCGGCGAGGTGCGGAACGTGGCGGGCGTCCCCCGCCGCGTCGCGGAGGCGGAGCGAATGGGCCTGCGGCGGGCGCTCGTCCCGGCCGGGTCGGACGCCAAGTCCGGCGGGGGCATGGAGGTCGTCGAGGTCGAGGACGTCCGCTCCGCCCTGTCCGCGGCCCTGAGCGGCTAGGGACTAGCGCTTACCCGGGGTCTTACTCCTCGAGTACGTGCGCGAGGCCTTACCCGGCGAGTACGTGCGCGAGGGCTTCGCCGAAGGCTTGGCCGCGGGCTGGGCCGGCAGGATCTTGAAGGCCCTCACGGGACTGAAGTGGCCGTCGGCCTCGGCCATCGCCTCGAAGGTGCCTGACGCGCCGTACGGCAGCGTTCCGGCGCAGGGCCGGCTGCGCGCCTTCGGGTTCCAGGCCAGCGTCACTTCCCGCGGCACCCCCGGCGTCAGGCTCGTCGTCCGGGACCCCTTCCCGGCGGCCGGGCAGGCGGCGGAGTCCCATACGGTCTTGCCGTGCCGCGTGACCTCGATCCGCACCGCGGAGGGGCCGAACTTCATCCGGCAGGCCGCTGCCGACGTGGAGACCGCGTAGACGCGGAAGGCCGGCATCTGCCCGGCCTGGTAGGCCGGCTGGGTGAACAGGCTCAGCACGACATGGCCGGCCACGCACCCGGCGCCCTTGCCCGGCGCGACAGACGGCGAGGCCGAAGCGGACGGCGAGGCCGACGCCGACGGTGACGGGGCGGGAGTCCCGTACGGCTGGCCGGTCGCCGAGGCGGGCAGCGCGTCCCGGTTCTCCCGGGCGGCCGCCGACGCGCGGGCGGCGGCCGTCTGGCTGGCCTGCCTGCTCGGCCCGCCTCCGCCGCCGAACAGCCACGCCAGCAGCATCAGCACGGCCAGCCCGCCGCCGAGTATGAAAAACCGGCGCCGCCAGTAGGCGTCCGGGTCGGCAGGCTCACCGTTACTACGGAAAGTAATGCGACGCATACTGTAAGTATGCTCCCGGCGGGCATAATTCCGCTGGAGACCCGCCGGTACGAGCGCGGAGCCCCGATAATCACGGTATGGCTTCCCGACTCACCGAACCCGTTCTCGACTGGTATGCCGCAAATGCCCGGGACCTGCCGTGGCGCTCGCCCGACGCGACGCCGTGGGCGGTGCTGGTCAGCGAGATCATGTTGCAGCAGACCCCGGTGAAGCGGGTGCTCCCCGCGTACCAGGCCTGGATGGAGCGGTGGCCGTCGCCGAAGGACCTGGCGGCCGAGCCGCCCGGGGAAGCGGTCCGGATGTGGGGGCGCCTGGGCTACCCCCGCCGGGCGCTGAGGCTGCACGAGGCCGCCCGCGTCATCACCGACGAGCACTCCGGGAACGTCCCGGACGATCACGGCGAACTGCTCAGGCTCCCCGGCATCGGCGCCTACACGGCCGCCGCGGTGGCGAGCTTCGCGTACGGGCAGCGCCATGCCGTCCTGGACACCAACGTGCGCCGGGTCTTCGCCCGGGTGGTGAGCGGCAGGCAGTACCCGCCGGCCGCCCCGTCCAAAGCCGAGTACCGGCTGGCCGAGTCGCTCCTGCCCGCCGACGAGGCGACCGCCGCCCGCTGGTCGGTCGCGGTGATGGAACTGGGGGCCCTGGTCTGCACCGCGTCCAGCCCGGACTGCGACCGGTGCCCGGTCAAGGGCAGCTGCGAGTGGCTCATCGGCGGCAAGCCGCTCAGCGACGAGCAGCGCAAGACCCAGAAGTACGAGGGCACCGACCGGCAGTGCCGGGGGCGGCTGCTCGGGCTGCTGCGCGACGCTCCCGCCCCGGTCCGGCTGGAGAACTTCGACATCGTCTGGCCCGACGACGCGCAGCGGGCCCGCGCCCTCGACGGCCTCGTCGCCGACGGACTCGTCGATCCCCTCCCCGACGGCCGCTTCGCCCTCCCGGGCTAGCACCTCAGCGACAGCAACGCGCCATCGCCGCCGCGCTGCCGGGTACGCAAAAGTCCCTTCGCGGGCGTGATAGCGCCCGCGAAGGGACCGTTGCTGTCGCTGGGGTAGGTGGCCGTTAGCCGATGGCCCGGGCGGTGCCGGGGCCTTCGGAGGGGCCGGAGCCGCCGCCGCCCACGGGCGGGTTGGTGCCCGAGACGCCCATCGTCGGGTTGCTGCCCGACGAGGACGACACGCCGACCGGCTCGTCAGTCGGCGTGGACTCCGGCTTCGGCACACCGGTGAAGGTGAACTTCTTCTCGTCGCCTTCGCCCTCGACGTCGACGATCACTATCGTCCCCGGCCGCAGTTCGCCGAACAGGATCTTCTCGGACAGCGAGTCCTCGATCTCCCGCTGGATCGTCCGGCGCAGCGGACGGGCGCCGAGAACCGGGTCGTAGCCCCGCTCCGACAGAAGCTCCTTCGCCGGCTCGCGCAGCTCGATCGCCATGTCGCGGTCCTTGAGCCGGTCGTCCAGCGCCGCGATCATGAGGTCCACGATGGAGTAGATCTCCTCGCGCTCCAGCTGGTGGAAGACCACGACGTCGTCGACACGGTTCAGGAACTCGGGCCGGAAGTGCTGCTTGAGCTCTTCGCTGACCTTCGCCTTCATCCGGTCGTAGGAGCCGCGGGTCTCGCCCTGGCGGGCGAAGCCGACCGACACGCCCTTGGAGATGTCCTTCGTCCCCAGGTTCGTGGTCATGATGATCACGGTGTTCTTGAAGTCGACCGACCGGCCCTGGGCGTCGGTCAGGCGGCCGTCTTCCAGGACCTGGAGGAGCGAGTTGAAGATGTCCGGGTGGGCCTTCTCGATCTCGTCGAACAGGACCACCGAGAACGGGCGCCGGCGCACCTTCTCGGTGAGCTGGCCGCCCTCTTCGTAGCCGA
>Ga0131853_10019416_pt1 | contig 12371 bp, 5 predicted proteins | sample TergutLab28metaG_FD_92764 | JGI IMG/M metagenome (GOLD analysis project Ga0131853, IMG submission 92764) | Labiotermes labralis P1 segment gut microbial communities from Petit-Saut dam, French Guiana - Lab288 P1 (version 2) (version 2) | ecosystem: Host-associated > Arthropoda: Insects >...
AGAATCCAAACCTCAAGTACCTATACAGGGTGTCCCAGGAGTTAAGGTCACTACGTCGGGATTTAATTCCAGAGCTGATTCTGAGTCGAAAACGTCATATACACATGGGTCCAATTCCCAGCAATTCAGGAGCTATGAGTTTTTAAGTACAGTAATTAAATTAGAAAGGAAAGAGGAGCGTTGTGTTCTCCCACTGTTTGTGTGTCTGTGACACACAAACAGTCGGGAACAGAACACGTAGGAGAACGGGTGCAATACAGCAAAAGATTACGCAGTATGCCAGAGACTGCCTGTACGGAAAAAAAGTGAACTCCTGATGATGAGCTCCCTGAAGCTCGAAACATGTAGAGTGAAGGACGACTAACCGTGAAATAAAGGATAGTACATAAGTGTCACCTTGTTGGTAATTATTTTGGAACTATATCACAGTATTGCAACATGATCGGGTCGGCGGTAAATATCAATGTCAAGGCCGGACGGCTACGATGACACACAGGGTATGCCACGAGAGCAGGAACAAGCGTATACAGCAGCCAACACGAAACAAAACTTTAAAAGGCTGCAATAAATGGAGCAGACATCTTTTGGAGAAGCTAATAGGTCTTCAGCTCCTCCTATGCCAACAAGGTGTTTGCATACTCCAAAAGAAAATTATCAGAATTATAACTAACACAAGACCTAGAGATTCTTGCAGGGAAGTTTCTCAGTACATATATTCACTAGTTTTATATACAATTATTAATAAACACCAATTTGATACAAATAACGAAATTCATAAATATAAAACTAGGAATAACAATAATTTACACCGTCCAATAGCTAACTTATCAAAATTCAACAAAGGAGCTTATATATCAGGTATAAAAGTTTTTAACCACCTTCCTCAATGAATTAAAGCGTTGACTAATGATCATAAATATTTTAAATCTACATTGAAGAAGTTCTTATATACCGTACATACTCGAATCTAATCCGCACCCTTTTTACAGTTTTAGAGGGCTAAAAAATCAGATGCGGATTAGAATCGCGGTCGTGAGCTGGATTTTGCTGTACGTGCCGTAAGAACAACACAATACAATAATTTATTATTTTATTTATAATATATGTTATATAATATTTATAATTTTTTATTCATCAGACTCGCCGTTATCACTCATAACTGAATCGTCATCCGTCACCCAGTCACTGTCATCACATGTGGTGCGTTTGTACCGTTGGCAGTTAAATGGCCACTTCACACACGGCCCGTTAGTCGGATAACGGTTAAAGCATTGGTAACATCCAATATTATTCAATCAGTCTGCCATGTAGGCAAGGGGCGGTTGAAGGAAAGGTGCGGATTAGAACCGCGATCTAACTTTTTTTCGTTAAAGAAATCGGCAAAAACTAGTGCCGATTAGATTCGAGAATATACGGTAATCATTCTTTCTACTCAGTGAATGAATATTATGAATATAAGGAAGACAGAAGAATATAAACCTTAAGAGGCTGATTCACTGATACATTATTTTAAGCCTGTTAATAGTATATGACACTGGTACAAGCAAACATCTTAGTTGTAATTATTTAACCCTGTTAATAGTGTACGATACTAGTAACAACTCACACATCGTAATTGTAATTGTTCTGATGTTATAATTGTTAATAATTATATGACCATTATATTATAATTATATTTAAGCATTTTACATCTGTATTTTTATCATATATTTACAGAACTACTTTAACAATTTCCGCATCCTTGGTACTTTACCTGTATATGGATATACAGAAAATAAAGTGAATGAATGAATGAATGAAGCATTTACTCATATCTCGTCATGACATGGTGAAGCAGTAACTTTACATGACACAGAACGCAGTCATACACAATGCAATGATTCAGAAGAAAACTAAGTCATGCACGATTTAAGGTTCTCAAGAAGGTGCAGACAAGAACTCGAGTCTGCTGGAATGACGTCGTGTAGATTGGTATGTGCTTCTCGGTACTAGCTGTGGAGAGGAGCTAGAGGAGTTTGCTGCCTCCATCTTCGTCGGTATTAGAGTACCTCGAAGATGTAGGCAGCAAGTTCTTCCCGAACGTACGTACGCACCAGTGTACGGCATCATATCCCAGACACAGGCGTGCACACGGGGTGTGCCGGGTGTGCCCGGGCACACACTAAAATCCAAAAATAAAAGGGACTTCGCATTTTAATTTAATCGCATTGGAAGATGCATTGTTTAAATACGGTTTACTTGTAAATTTACAAAAAGAAAGCTTAGGTAAGATAAGTTTTTTTTGTTTATTTGGTGAATAAAAAGAATACATTTATGACTGAGTAGTCAACAAATGTTCGCTGTTTAAAAGACAAAACTGTATTTCCCTGGGTGCACACCAGTGAAATGTGCTGCGAGTGCCTATGGTCCTAGAGGACTGTAATCTTCACAGCAAGTCGATGTAAGTTTTGAAATTATTTGTTCAGAACGTTTTAACTTCTCGCGTACACTTAAAAAGTCAACATAAACATGAAAAATGTACACAACCACAATTTTTTTCTCGAGATTTCTGTCTTCAGAAACGTGATGCCGTGTAGTCGGGTAGAAGTGTTATCTACCTCTTAAATAATTGTACTGCTACTATCATGAGAACCGATAAGGATAAATAGTGCACAATCACTGCCGTGAGAGTTTCAGGTGCTACATAATTTCGCCTGTTGTTCTGTAAAACATTTTCTGTCTCGTTAACAGGGAACGTGGGTTGAAGATTTTTAAGAAAAGGGCACCGGAGAAAATATTTGGACTTAGAAAGTGGGCGTAAACGTGAGAAAGTAACAGAAGACTGGAGGAAACTGCATAAACAGGAGATTCATACGTTGTATCCTGCACGAAATACTGTATTTTTAGCATAATCTAATCAAAGGGTGACAAGATGGACTGGGCGATAAGAATAAATAAAAAAAAATTGATTTCAAAGTCTGTAAGAGAAGACCACTTGTAAAACTTAGGCATTAGTGGACGATAGATAATGAAATGGATATTGAAGAGGTGAGGTACCAGATATTGCACTGGATTCATGCGGATTTAAATATAAAGACGGTAATGAACAATCGGCTAAAAAAAAAGGCGGGAAATTTGACTAAATGAGCGGCTATTGGAATATCTAAAACTCTGTCCCATAGAGTTCCTGGTTGACCTCACCAGAATAAACAAATTCATCTCTATCCCCACAATTTCATCTACTATTATTCACATTTTTTAAATAATCGGAGTAAGGAAGGGATTCTGCTTTGAGTGATTTTCTTCACTAAACTTGGATTTTTCTTCTGTTGAAGTCTTTCTGCCGCTACCTGTCGCGCACCTGCTGCACATTTCACACGAGTCCTTCTACCTTCAAAGAAGTAACTAAACGTTCTTGTATTCTCGTCAGCAACCTACACATTAAAACACTTTTCTGACCCATATCAAGTTTAGTTGGACAAAAATACAGTAGATTTTTTAGACAAAAGGGAGCTAAAGCTCTCAACAAATCCACCGCTACCGAAATGTTCTAAACCAAGGAGCAGCGAAGCTGACATTCTTTCCCACACGAAATGCTAGTCTGTGTAGTTGCCATATTGCTGCAAGGTACGAGCGGTGTGAGCGATATGAGTGATGTGAGCAGTATGAACGGTACGAGCGGTGTGAGCGATATGAGTTATGTGAGCTGTATGAACAGTATGAGCGGTGTGATCTGTATGAACAGTATGAGCGGTGTGAGCGATATGAGTGATGTGAGCAGTATGAACGGTATGAGCGGTGTGAGCTGTATGAACAGTATGAGCGGTGTGAGCGATGTGAGCAGTATGAACGATATGAGCTGTATGAGCGGTGTGAGCAGCATGAACAGTATGAACGGTATGAGTGATGTGAGCGATATGAGTAGTATGAACGGTATGAGTGGTGTGAGCTGTATGAACGATATGAACAGCAGGAACGGTATGAACGGCATGGGTGGTGTGAGCCATACAAGGCTAAATATGCCTAGAGACAGAGTCAAGGAATTAACTGATCCATCCACTGCCACCGGGTAACAACCCAATTGCAGTAAATAAATAAATATAAAAATAAACATGCTATGTTAGTGAGGCAAAGTGACGTGAGTTTGGAGATGATTTGTTCTATCCTCTTGTTGGACCACTGAGAATTTACACTGTAAGTTAGCTGATCCCAGAGAATTTCTTCTTACGTTGACTTGACAGACACTTGTGCCTGGTAGTTCTTTCTGCAGTCAACAGTGGTCTTACCCACATACGACCGTAGCAAGACGGTCATGTCAGCACAACGATCAGCTTCCGACACTATACGGCCCTGTGAAATGGTACGTTGGAACTTGAAATGTGTGATGGTACTGGAAAACCTTCCCTGCATAGAAGAAAACTAAACAGACAGTTGCATAAGCTTGCCTTGTCTTTTAATAATTACGACATAAGAAATTACATTTAATAGCGTTTTATGTAATTTTCTATTCCAAACTACATCTCTTCCCCAATCAGCAATCAGTTTGATTTTAATTTTATCTTGATATTTGCCGAAATTGAGCCTTTATCTCGGTAATAGCATACTGGTGACGTTAGTAGTGCATATTTGTAATGACAGCAGCAGTCAGTTTCAGGGACTCACAATTGTGCCCTATTCTGTTGACCCACACATTTCTCATGTAAACATGTTTACATTTTCAGTGACATGATATATAGACAAAAAAAACTGTTCGTTGGATTGCAGGTCTTCCGTGTAATGTGATTCAATGACAAGTCATTTCATTTGACGAAAAATTAAACCGATAACGGTTTAATCTTCATAAAAGAATACAGGTGTTCCGAAATTGAATACTTATTGATAGCAAAAAAAAAAAAAGAACGAATTATTGTCTGCAGATAACATGTCTTTTAGTGTAATTATTGTTTAGATAGGAGCTTCAGTCACAGTCCGGAATATTTGTAACTGATTATTCAGTGGCTGCCACGTGGCCTGCAATAATTGTCGGGGAATTGCTGTGTAATCGCTGATAACTTTCTTGTTGGCTGTTGTGGAGGTGTATTTATATGAAGTGCCCCTCGCAATTAAACACCACAATGGAAATCTTTGCGCACGCATTCTATACTTACTTGTAGACTAAACGAATAGCCAGTTTCTGCAAGACATCTCCACTCCTGCCCCCAAGAAACCGAGAATATCTCTGATGACATTGTACAGATTAGTCGGTAGACTGCTGGATTTATGCAGGTGACAGTCTACACACTGGCGTTGGAAAGTCAGGGCCCACGGCACGGAAGTTTGGTGATTGATATAATAAAGAAAATCTGATAAAATAAGTACTGTTACGACATCCATGAAACCTAAATGTTTCCCTGTACTTAATAATTAGATGCCAGAAGAGAGAATACCAAAATTAATTATGGACTGAATACCACGGGAGAGAAGAAAAAGAGGACGTCCAAGAAAAACGTGGATGGAAGGAGTACAAACAGCCATGACAACAAGAAATTTAGGACCAGATCAATTGAGAAACAGAGGGAAATGGCGTTTGGTTTCCAGAAGACGGCGACAGTTGTTTAAAAAAACGGACAGATAGATTGACTTAAAAATTAGTTCTGTTATGCACCCCCCCCCCCCATCCCTAGGGATAGTTTGTCTTACTCAATATAGGACGACCAGGGAGAATTTGTCTGCATTTGAAGATGAACACAAAATTTCTAACTCCACAAGGAAGCGAACTCCAGTCATCCATCCCATAGAGGTAGGAGGCCACCTTACTGACTTTTAGAAGTAATTTTCACCATTTCACCGTGCATTTTAGAATATATTCACTTCATTATAACCAACTTATGCACTTATATGTTTGTTTAAATTATGTTGATATTTTAAAACACTAAAATATAACACACTATAACCATTAATCACTCCTACATGTTTCGGTTATCACATATAACCATCCTCAGGGAGTTTCTTGTACATACTAAATTTACTACATATATTGCCCTTATGGTATGTTGGAAGCATGTCTTATTATGTGTATGATGGATCTGGATTATCTGCTGTGTGTTTGTCAGTGCTGTCCTTCTGCCTCCATGTTTGTGAGTTGTGAGAGTGACAACTCACAAACCTGTATGACATAAACCATTGCTGTGTGTACAGTGAAAAAATCCTGATGGTGGACAGAGGAACTGTCCGAAACATGTAGAATTTTATTCCAAAAATAAATTTCAGAAATTAGTACATATAGTTGGTTTTATTATAAGAAGAGTTTAAATTCAGTGATTTGTAATGCGGCACTAGATTTAGACGAGTGGTCAGTTTTATGACCAAGACAGGTTACCACGAGAGATAGATTGCCTACTAGCCATTAAGTGGGAGGTTCGATCGGCACCTGAGTCTGTCTGAATGCTTTGGAGTAGAGAGGAACCTTTTGTCCATACAGGGGATCAACCCACGTCTTCATGGCATGCAGAGGGACAATTTTATTTTGCTTTGTCACAGCAAATGTAACTTTCAATAGTGGTGCAGCACTATCTCGAGGATATCTGAGCACTTTGGAAAGTATCGGTCTGGATGTCATAGGTCGGACGGATTTATATTAAGTATCTACATTCAAATCGTTGTTATAATTGAGAACGGACAAGACTTCCATTTATAAATGGAGAAAAACCTAAACCATTTTCAATTCATGTTGAGATGGGCTCAGTAGGAAAAAGTCTTCTTCTGAATCCCAAATGTTCAGCTGTTACGCTGTTTCCAGACATTTCAAATGGAACTGAAGTAAGAAACTCGTCACACACTTGAATGTCATTACAAATTCACATACAAGTAAAAATCGCAGACTATCGGAGAGAAAATAATAAAGGACAAAACTCTTCAACAGTACGATCCAGATAAGGCACAGACATTGTTTAATTCTCAGTTTTCGACAAAAGGTTCACAAAAGTGGAGCATATACACAATAATATACTTTAACCCTCTAACGTGGAAAGGTCCATTAGGGACGCTGTTCAACGCTTCTGCACTTTCTGCACGACGTGTCAGCTATTTACAATTATGAGCCAGACGGACCCATTTACACGTTCATTTCCGACTTCTTTATTATATATTTTAAAATTACGGAAACTTTTTTGAAAATATACAACACTTTAGTTTTACCTACATTTTATATGGGTCAGAAAATTTGACTCTAACAGCCTCACAAAGACGAAGAATTGAAGCGGCATAAATGAAGTTACTGAGACCTCTGGCAGCCTACACCCTATATGAACACAAGACAAACGACTACATACGCCGCTAACTAAAGATTATAGGCATACTAGACAAGATAGATGAATACAGACGGAACTGGTTTCAACACTTGCAAAGAATGCCACAAAACCGAATCCCTTTGAAATCGCACTACTACAGACCAGAAGGAAGGAGAACAATTGGAAGACTGAAGAAACGTTGGAGACAGCAGTTGTAACTTTGGAGACGGAACGGATCAAAAGGCCAAATCCTTGATGTTTATGATGATGATGATGAATATTACCTTCCCAGGAAAGCTCGTGTATTCCTGGCAGTCCAGTTCCTTCAAGTTTCCAGCCAATACTCTCTTTCCCATACCTAGCATATTCTCCACACATCCCATCTTCCTTGATTTGACCACACTTTGCACTCCCTGACGATGGGCCAGTGAGGCCCGAAACATGTAGGAGTTGACGTATTAAAGCATTACTGTAATTCTACCGAAATGTGTGCATTTGTTGGTTTACGTCGCAAAACCCTAATGTTATTGGACAGGTACAAACTCCGAAGCTCCTCATTATGCTATTTCTCCAACCTCATGTTACTTAGGGACTTAAGTCCAAATTACTCCCTCACCACCCTATTCTCCAACAGCCCCAGTCTATTTCCATCCTTCAATTTGACAAAGTTTTACACCCATACGGAGTCAAATGGGAAGTCAAAAATGTTCTACTATAAAGTAGAAAAGAATTGAAACCTTTCATTTTAGCTATGAAATATATCTAATTGTAAAATAAACACAGACATGTCAAAAACAAATTTTGCAAGAAATGTACTTTCTAAATTACAAGAGAAAGTTTTATAAAGGGCAATATATGCATACCAACTCCTATTTAATTCAGTAAAGAGCTACAGGTAAAGCTCTCCCATTACATGGCTAAACAGGCCCAAAGTGCTCCAAGAAGTTGAGGCTCCTATAATTTCTAGACAATCGGCACATTAAGATGGTAAGATTGTCAGCCCTAGGCACCAGCTGCCTTACCCCTCAGGAGAAATCCGTGGCATTCATTTCTTTTAGAGGCTGAGTCGACCCCAGGGTCATATTGCGGAAGGAAGGATTAAGTCCGGCTTGTAGCGCAGTTCCTCAACCGACAGAGCCACAGCGTCAACAATCTAATTTTGTAGTCAGAAATATATACGGACGTTATTGAATAGCAGACCCATGGATTAAAAAATCTTATTCCAAGCAACATGTGGGCTAGGATGTGTAATGGCAGCTGAACGTGCAGCAGATGAGAAACTCTTAAATTTGTCATGGGCAACCCCAAAGATAAGTTAAAAACTTATAATCCGCACATGTATTTTAAAGTGTCGGATTCAGAAAGAAAAGTAATTAACTTTTAAGTTTAGCTATGTAGAGTCGTGTCAACATGAAGCTTCTTGCTATGCAAGTGAGAGAAACTGAAAGTGCTTAAGAAATGTAGATTTGTGTAGTCTTTTTGTTATGTTCCAAAACAGGAACCAGATTTCCTCAAATCTAACAGTATGATAAAATGTACAATACATGAACATGATTCAAATTCTCCCTTCTCCATATATCACGCAACTGACAAAAACCAAATTTTATTTTCAGCAGTATGACGAGAAATTTTTTTTACATGTAGTTTCCATACGATTGGGGAGAGGAGAGGTGCACACAGGGTTTTGGTGGGGAAACTTGAGGGAAAGAGACCGCTCCGAGACCCAGGCGTAGATGGGAGGATAATATTAAGATGGGTCTTCAGGAAGTAAGATGGGGGGGAGGGGGGCGTGGACTGGACTTATCTGGCCCAGTATACGGACAGGTGGCGGGTACTTGTGAATGTGATAATGAAACTTCGGGTTCTATAAAATACGGGGAATTTCTGGACTAGCTGAGAACCGGTTAGCTTCTCAAGAAGGACTCTGCTCCATGGAGTAAGTAAGTAAGTATGGAAGGAAGGAAGAAAGGAAGGAAGGAAGTAAGTAAGAAGGAAAGAAAGAAATACAACACGTCAGTCGATAAAACAACACTTTATTTATATACAAAAATAGTATATTTTGTCAGGGCGACATGTTTCGACCATATAAGGTCAACCTCAGGTCCTCAAAGAAGACAGATCGAAGAGTTTTGGATCTGTATTCTTGGAGGGCCTGAGGATAACCTTATAAGATCGAAACATGTTGCCCTGACAAAATATACTATTCTTGTAAACAAATAAATTGTTGTGCTATCGACTGACGTGTTGTATTTATATGTTATAACACTTCGGGATGGAAAACATCAAAAGTAAGTAAGTAAGTAAGTAGAATGTAAGTGTCCATTAATTACTGAAAAGACGGAAAGAGAAATAAATGTGACGTGTCGAGCAGGTGCGAAGTATTTCTACTCATTCTTCCCTATTAATCGCTGTTGCCTCAGCACAAATTTAGGTGTGTGTGTCTTGTTATTCTTAATCGCAAAATGAAATTAATTGTCGTTCATTTAAAGGCATTCATTTAAGACAGCGCGAACATAGAACATGCTAATCGGCCTTAAAATGCTCACATGGTAAAGTAAACTTAATGCTGCCACACAGGTGTGCATTTATTTTGTATACTAAAATGTACTCATTTCGAAACGGGGAGTACAAACACTTTAAGTACATAATGTTAAGTAACCATATAAATGTCCTTCGTAACTCGCCATGCGAACACAGACGGGGAGCTTCGGTATATTTCTACTCATTCTTCAGCTCAGCGTAGATGGAGTGAGTGGTCAAATTAACGCCTCGGCCTCTTTACCGCCGAGATCCGGTGCCCTTTGTGGAAGAGGCTGGGTGGCCTCTAGGGCCGATTTGTACGGAGGGTGTGGAGAAGGGAAAAATCTCTTGCCCCCAACGAAGTTCGATCCTCGAACCGTCCACGCCATAGCGTAGTCGCTATATCAACTACGCTATCACGCCTCCAAATAAAAAATATAGAAAACCGAAATGTAAAACGGAGACGCCCCACCCTATATTGAACTGTGCTGTTTCGCTCATTGGTGTCAGAGGACAGATATCAGAAAATACAAATTGGCGCCAAAATTATAATAACTCAACTTCCAAAGACTGGAGAAAAATCTCTCATGGAGGACCCAACCTTGGACCTTGTTATTTATCATTTATGCAAATTAAGTGCCTATAATATTAGAAAACAGCCCCTTTCTCTTATTTTCACAGAAAACACTAGCGTACTTAGAAGGAATAATGATAATCTGATGTTTATTGGACCGTGCATCACTGTGATAACTGAAGAATAAAAAACCAACTAGATGACACTTGTTATTTTATTGCACTTCTTATAGGCTCAACATGTTTCGGGCACTGCTATGCCCATTATCAGGAGCTCGCGTCTATGATTTTGATTACCACATTGGTCGTTTCGTTTAGCTTGCAGCCCGGACACTACTCCAGCCTAACCGCATATAACCTCCAAAATACAGCAAACCAAGAACGAAACGACCAATGTGGTAACCAAAATCATAGTCGCGAACTCCTGATGATGGGCATAGTAATGCCCGAAACATGTTGAGCCTATAAGAAGTACAATAAAATACCAAGTGGCATCTAGTTCGTTTTTTATTCTTCAATGATGATAATATTCAACTTAATATCTCATCCGTATTTAAGCAATTAAACAGGTGGTTTACATCTAATATGTTGTCATCAAATTACAACAAAACTAAATTTATACATCTTAGAACTACAAATGTGTATTCTCGAGTCATCCCACTAGATTATGATAATAGATGTGTTACTGTGGATCTTAACATCGAATTTCTTGCAATTATATTAGACAATACATGGTATTTAAAAAAAACTGATGCACTAATAATGAAACTTAGAGCGGTAGGTTAAGTTGTTAGAACTTTGAAACACCTGGTGCCTCAAGAATATTACTTACGGTTTATTTTACTTTTTTCCATTCTCTTATGTCCTATGGCATTATTTTTTCGGGAAAACTCGCCATAAAGTATGACTATTTTTAGAATAAAAACATTAAGAATAATTACTGGACATGGAAGTAAGGAATCATGTAGGAAAATAATAGGAGAACTCGATATTTTAACACTATATTTTCAATATACTTTTTCATTATTATGTTTTATTATCAGTAATAAGGATCAATATACAGGAAATTTAGTTGCCCATGGGAGAAATACGATATATGGCTGCAACCTTCATCGTCCGGTATATAATCTTGTACTTTTTCAAAAAAAAAACGCACATTATATGGTTCTGAAAGCTTTAAATAGCTTACCAACTTAAGTAAAGGATTGACAATATGACGTCAGTGAATTAAACGACTTGTAAGAAATTTTCTTTATTGTAATACTTTCTACACATATGAAGAATACTTCAATTATAACAAAGGCAAAGTACCGAAGTAATAAACAAGTTTATAATTTTATTTATATGGTTCTATACATGTGATATATTTTGAAGTATTTTATATAATAATTACTAGACTTTGTAATTTTTGTTTCATTTGTCACTCTGATATTCGTTCTGTCAAACTTTGTGTTTGTTCTAACTGACAGTGCTGCATGATTATGGCAATGTTAGGCATGGACTAATTATATGTCCCTAGCTGTACTGCTGTACCCTCTGCGGATCAATTGAATTATGAATAAACCAGAACCAGATCCAGAACCAGAAGACGACGCCTTCTGACGGGTAGGGCTGAAGAGCCAGCTTGACTTATTTTCAGTGCTGTGGAAGTTTATACGCCCAAATAATTGTAACAGTACACAGTCCTTGATTCGAACCCACGTTTACCGCCACAAATTGAAGTGTACTTACACTATTTGGAGAAATTGCTGTGATATTGGGTGGATACTTACAGTAAAAAGCCATGAAACCGATGTTCACTATCATTCGACAGCTTTCTTCCAAGCCCTAAAATTGTGGTAGGCTGTATTACAAATAGAAATAATCACATCCTTCATAAGAACAGGAGATGTTACTGATGTATATTGAACCGTGCATCATTGTGATAACTGAAGAATAAAAAACCAACTAGATGCCACTTATTATTTTATTGTACTTCTTATAGGCTCAACATGTTTCGGGCACTACTATGCCCATCATCAGGAGCTCGCG
>Ga0131853_10019417_pt1 | contig 12371 bp, 9 predicted proteins | sample TergutLab28metaG_FD_92764 | JGI IMG/M metagenome (GOLD analysis project Ga0131853, IMG submission 92764) | Labiotermes labralis P1 segment gut microbial communities from Petit-Saut dam, French Guiana - Lab288 P1 (version 2) (version 2) | ecosystem: Host-associated > Arthropoda: Insects >...
AACCAAAAGGACGAAGGAACATAGGACGACCGAGGAAGAGATGGAGGGACCAACTTCATCTTGAGGATCAAGGAACAGGAAACACACCTAACCCTTCAGGAACATGATGATGATGATGCTGATAAATGATTCAACTAACCAAGCTGTGTACAGTCAAATTTGCCTTAGAAGGTCGAGAGAACTTGCCAGTAAATTTATTTCTGAACTAGATACAACTGCAAAGTGTTACTAGAAAAGGAATATTCTTTACTTGACTCTCTTCAGTCTTATGGGCTGACAGAACACTACTCAAAACTACTGAAGGACAAACATCCATTTTCGTCAAGTAATGGGTGGTATCCAGTTTCCAGTCAGTTTCAGCTGTGTTGGAGAATTATGACACTTTGGTGAGAAACATGACTCTTAAAAAAAAAAAAACACACATATATAAGTGGTATTACAGCAAAAAATTATATGCAGAGAATTTTTATTGGATCTGAAATTTTTGTGTAATGCTCCCCTGGAACTGTCTGAATAGCACACAGACTTGCAATGTGCAACACGGATCTTGTATTGACGGCACCAAACAACACGTTTTCAAACAAATCTTTGCAGAAAGACAAATCTTCACATGCTTTCATTATGAATATTCAATCAGAGTCACTAAAAATTTGTTTCCAACGAGTTTAACTTCACAAAAAGGGCTGTAAAAATGATACTTTAACTGATCCAGATGTTTACTGTGAATGATGCAACAGCCTGAAAAACATCTTAATAGTGAAAATCCTGATTTGTGACAACGGATTTTTTGTGCTGGGAGCAAAAATTGATCCAATAACACTGACATTCAATTAACATCAGTGAAATGATAAAAACCTGCAGCTCAGAACTCAATTAAACCATACACAGACAAATTTTTCACATTTTGTATCTGATCAAGAGCATGTTATAAAAAGAATACTTCAAAACTAACCTTCATGATTTTATCAACAAAATGTAAACTTTGAGCATATATGTGCAATTAAAATGAAGTCTCAAAATCTAACCTTGCTGCTGTAATTATGAGTAAAATAAAATCATGTGCCTACAGGCGTGTGGTTTTGACATGTCCAGTCAACAACGGTAGTGTAGCGCACAGCATAAAAATTGGAAAGAGCAAAATTGGCATTACAAAAGAAAATAATAAAAAGTGGGCACTAAACGCAAAAATTGGCCATAAATTCATGAATAAGCTCACCAGCACACACACACACACACACACACACACAAGCAAGACTGACCTGTGCTACCCATGAATATTAAAAAGTAAAAAATAATCAAGGGGCCAGCTAATTACACCACCCAACATACAGACTTCTAACTATAAAATATTTACTTAACTTTTAACTATTTTTTAACCTTTACTTAGGAACTGGCATCATAAAAACCACAAATAACTAGTGACTGGCACAACTCGGCAGCTACACAAGATTCTATCAATTTTACAATTTTATGTAATAAATACATGCTTGATGACGATCAATAACGATCGAAAAATGTAAAGTTAAAACGAAATGAAAAAGTGCTGCGTTAAACGGAGTACTATCTATTTATTGTACCGAACACAAGGTGATGGAGAGCATTAAACTGATCACAAGTCTACGAAAAAAGAGCACAGCACTTCATGATCATACAAAAATCGCTGGCTGTTACAAATATATTGCGAATATCTGATGCATATAAATGAAATAATAAACCAAATTATAACGCCACCGTGTGGCAATCTAACAAAAATACCGCATTTTCCTAAGTACCATTAAGTTGGTCTACATTTTACATTACGGGTATGTTAATAAATTACTGTTACAGGACGAAGAGGGATACTGTAAATTCAGTCAGCATTTCACATTACGGGCATGTTATTAACGTACTGTTACAGGACAAAGGGTGTGGGAAGGGGGAACACGCACCTATATCAGGCTTACGTCAAAAGACGTATTACCACGCATCGGTGCCACGCCCCCACACATGCTCGCATCCAGTAGACTGGGGCAGTCAAACAAGTTACCAAATTTGGTCATACATCACATTCAACTGACATTACAGCTACACTCACAGAGTCCTGGCATTTCTTCGAATGATGCTATCCCTTTATCTGCTAAATCCAACTCTGGATTCTGGATTTCTTTCGCTTCATCGATAATTTTCTTGGTCTTCAACATTTTCGCATTCGGTATACACGAAACTGGTGCTTGTTCCATGACTGCGCGCGCAGCTGCACAGTAGCGGTTCTTTCAATACGTGCGAAGTACCGTGCACGATGGCTGGTCACAACACGTACAGTATCAATAGCATTCGCTAGGTGGCAGAACAAAGGCTGCCAGAGGTGAACATCCTCTTCCACAGACTACCTCCATCGCAACGTACGTCGACTACAGCACCATCAGTGGCGTGATTCTGCGACACTGTAGTCCACCTTCGAATGGCTGTAGCCATTGCAGATAAGTATGCTTTCTTACTGTACACCGAACCAAAAGAATGAATGGGAAGTATGGTGTGGGAAAGAACTGGCTGGGTCCTATCCCTGCAACGGTGGATGAAAAAGCACATTTTAAATCAGGACTAGAATACACAACTTCTTTACATGCAGAGATACACGGCCCAGATTCAAATCCGTGAGGTCAGATGATCTTTTATTTATACCTCACTTGCAGAATAAAAGATATCCCAACTATGCCCAGACTGCTATGTTTACAGGTTCTAAACAATTTACTATCACTGCAACACAGAACAATACTCACACAGCAGGTCCAAAAATTAGAACTAGTATGTAAGAAACGGGTGGCTCGTCCATAAGAGTGAGAGCCTTCCCAGAAATTTTGAGAAATATTAAATATCTTAAAAAGTTTTCTATAGGAGATACATACATTCTTTAAAAAATATGCATGAAATCATTGTAAATAAATACTCCAAGCACAGTGAAGAGCCAGCAAGCTGTACCCTACCCAGACCTCACAGGCTGGGGTCATTGCAGCTAGGCTGAGTGGTGGGAACACAGCAGCCAGCATGTCATGGGCTCAGCTGCAGGCACTGTTGCCTGAAGACAGTGTACTAAAGGACTTCATACATCTGCTTACTTCTTCAAACATTTCAAACTGTGGAATTTTGATACCATTTTAACCTAGCTGATTTCAAAGCCATACTTGTGAATTCTTTAGTTTTCATAATTGCAATTCTAAAATAAACATGAAGAACAGTGTGAAGCATATACATGGCAAACATTTTTTTGCAATTAACTCATGCCAAGGAGACTGACATTAAGAATTTATGCTGTGCAACACTGTTGTAAATATTTCTGTCACCCTATAACAGAATACAAATTTATGTGAGAAAATCTAACCTTGCTCTACTCGTATATGCTCAACACAAGTGGTTGAGTGGCTGTGCTGAAGAAACGCTCTATTAGGGCTTCTCACTAATCAAATAATCATCACAGCTCCAGCCCTACCATAAGGAAGTCCCAGAGACCACCACTAGTTATGGAAATGTCTGGTATCCTTCAAAAATTGTTATATAGGCTGCCAGTCACTTAAAAAACTGAAGGGCCTGGCCACTGTCCTTCTAAATCTTCTAAATGAGGAACACTAAGATCTAAATAAAACAGAATGATGGTTCTACTGCTGACAAAAAGTGACTATGGATAACTAAACAATGCCACTGCATTTCAATGAAATTCGTCTTTGACTATGATCTGTTTGTTACAGACACATGGGTCTGTGTGCTCCAGGCATATGGCCCATGATATTTCAAATTCTCATAGTGGATTCCATTTAACTGCAGGGTCTTTCTTGAATAGCTCAGCAAATATTCACTTGTCAAGACAGACTATGCTCCATAGGTTTAATTTTATATTTCATTTGATTTCAAGGTCTATTTTTCCATATGCATGGAATGATAGGAATAAGTGTTTGATAAAACAGTGCACATTTTAAACACCATGGTCTTAACAGATGCCACACAGATGATGATAATGAGGAAGTACAAATTGATGGCACAACACATTCTGGGAGAGATTTTGTTTTCTCTGAGACTGAACCAGATACATTTGGAAATCTTACAGGTCATTACATAACACTACCATAAGAAATTAAAACTGACAAAGTACAGTCTAAACTAAACACTGTATCGCAATTTATAAAATTCATAGCAATGCTTTTTCTAGCAGGCACTAACAACAGCCAGAGACAGATCTTCAAGCCCATCTCCTAATTCTAATTACAGCTGATTACTGCTTAACTGGTATAAAAAAGTGATAGGACAGTTCATTTAAAACCTGATTCAGCTGGAAAGACAATAAATAAATGAATACAATTCAAAAGAATAAAGCACAGACTGAAAAATAATCATTCATTCTTATTAAGCATAACAATGATTTATCAATTATTACACATGCATGCACACACACAGGTTACATTACACACTGGTATTCAATGCAGCACAGAATCTGACCTTTTGTCCATAACTGCATCTTCTTGCTTTCAAATTGTTAATCCTCTCTTAAAAACAGCAGCATTTCTAAATATTTAAGTACACAGTGAAGTATTCTGAATGAAGGCATCACGATGTGCTTGAAAATCAATAAGTATTACACAAATGTACGTCAGCACAATCTATTTATTCTATAGTATGGCTACATGTTTCGACTAGATGTTAGTCATCTAGTCGAAACATGTAGCCATACTATAGAATAAATAGATTGTGCTGACGTACATTTGTGTAATACACAGTGAAGTGTTTGGTTTTTACCTTGACAACTGTTCCATCACCTGGTATGGTAGCTGCTCTTTTTTGGCAAAACCACTTGGAAAGCACTGATTCCATACACTGTATTCTTGCTCCGAGTTGCCCATTAAAATTTGTGTCACTGCTTTTCCACCACTGATTACATTTCAATCTATAACAGGCCCAAAACTTAACAAAGTTACACTGCTTCAAGTTTTAGACTTTTTAATGTAATATTTAGAGTTGAACACTCCTTAACAACTGGCACACTCTGAAAAAAGAATTTTAACTCACATACTCATGGAAAAATATTGAACTCCCATTCACTAGCAACGCAACACAAGTAACTAGATTGAAAATTTCAGATGACATCAGGCAATGGATATTTTTCACTGGGTGCAGTCTGAAGGGGTATAAACACTGAAGCTTAATTCATGCTATATGTGGTCCTAAAAACCTCATACCCTGTTGTGACTATGTTACATTTTGAAAATTAAGGTAACATTTGTAAACTGCTTTTTAGAACAACTCTGTGGACCTTGCTAAGTGCTTTTGCCTCATGATTAAATTCTTAATACAGACATAAAGTATTCCGATTCTGGAACAGAGATTTTCTTCTACTCAAATGAGAGGTCATGACGGTAGGTTAATGGAACCCTTACCCACCATCTGCTATAAACAGCTCAGACAGCAAAATTGCAAGTACAACCAGTGCAAAATACAGGAAAGTTATAGAAGTGCTTGAAAAAGCCCTCATTTTATGCATAGTCCTCCCATAAATGTAACATTAAGAAACTGAAGACACTGATAAGTTTCGTCACTACAGTGTTCTCATTGTACACTGTACTCATTCTAATGTCCTGCATATCATGTGGTTAAGATAAATTAACATTCAAGGTGGGGTTGGGGGTGGGGGGGAGTCACTGTACAGCCACACAATATGCACCCACAATCAATTTAAGTTCACACAGTACAGCACACACTACAATACACTACAATGGCAGTTTGGCAACAGCTGAAGGTAGTGCATTGGTAGAACCCACAGCCAGGAAATTTAGTTGTGTTATCGGTATGGCTGACATCTTTCACACCATTACTCCACAAATGCTCCCGACACATCACAGAGGACATAGAGGTGTATCCGCACGTGTGGCTAGCATCAAGGTGCACATATGGATCCACTGGACATGTAACCCAGGAGTATGTGATTCAAAATAATTAAGATTGATTATGATTGCACACTATTTGGTGTACAGCGACTTTCTTGCCCACCAGTACAGTCAAACCCTCTTCAGACACATTTTGAAAAACTAAACAAATTACATTTGTAAGGTGGGAAAACATAATTTGGAATTCAGTAATGAAATTGACATTCCCTTTACTAGAATATTCTATACAAATTCTGCATTGATTCATTTTCACCATCACACCACATTTCAAGTCTTACCTTTTTCAGGGATACTGACACATTCTTGAATACAAGATTCTTTTTTACAAGCAGAACTGATAGATGAACAGCTCATTCTTCCTGGAACTATTCCATGTGCACCAATTTTACATTAATACATTTTGCTGTTTTCACCTTTTTTTGGATCAGCAGTTCACTTGCAGTCTGAGTACTGTGTCTTGTATTTTTAAGTTGAAGTTGAGGCATTAATACAAAGTTATACAGTGATTTTCTTTTGCGAGAAAAACTGTAAGAAGCAACCACAGTTTTTACAATATCCAACCCTTCTTGAATTGACTGCTGCAGTTTAAGTGTTATGGTAGGTTGTGATGGAGGAGCCACACTGATCACAACTTCAATAATTAAAGGTTCTAGAAATGAAAACTGCACACACACATGCAATTGGGAGTAAATGTTGGATGTACAACACATTCTGCACACAGAATGCTACAATTTACTGAAATTACAATAGGGGTCTTTACAGTCACAATGCAGTCCACTAAACTCATAATTCATTATGTTGTAGATTCCACAATTGCCAGGATGCTGCAGTGGGCTATGTGAAATGCACATGTAGCAACTGTTAGCAGCACAGTCTGAATGAGAAATCAATTGCTGTCACATGTTTCCACAGATTAACTTTGACTTGCTTACCTATACCTATGATCACTAGTGGCAATGACCTTCGGCATTAAGCTTTACAAACTGAGAATATTATTTGGTCACTGTATGATGGTACAAATTGAACAAATGGTAACTGTTGTAATGGAATTTATCCCATTTTGTTGTGACATTTCAACATTACTAAACATGTTGTCATAAAAAATAACTAGTCTTTATTGCTTGCATCAATCGTGCTACATATTTCAGTGCTTCTCAAGGTCCACCATCAGGCAAAGTAAAATATTCAACTTGCAATTATACCTGTGTTTGAGATATGTATTTACATATGCCTGGTCTGTGAGGACTGAAACATGTAGCAATAAAGAGTAATGATGTCGACAGCAACACGTTTAGTAGTATTGAAGTGGAAATTAGTTTAAGATTTTGATGTAAAAACATACCAAAAAAGTGAAAAATTCACCGTCATAAACTAATTGTGCTTCTTTGGTGGGAAATCCTTTAAGTGAGAAACATACTAGAAGTGCAACATCATAGGGAAAATTCTGCTACAAAATCATTCTAACATCTTAGGTGGGGACAACCTCAGCAGGTTTCACTGCTATTTGATAAAATACCAAAACTCTTTCACCACAACTGCATGTCACATTGTACAGCAGTTACTCTACATTAAAAACTAGCACTGAAGTTAACAACTTCTACTTTACATTAGCTTTTACATACAGATTTCTAAACATTTTCCAGGAAATAACAATACTAGTCAGCATATCTGTTAATTGCATCACATGCAATTCTTTTCAGTCACTAGAGAAACAATGTACAATACAAAATCTTTACCATAGCTACAGAAAATAATAACTTGTCTGCAAGAGTAGATTTGGGAATAAGGAATGAGGATATCAACTTCCACTCTGGTCCTCTGATCATGCCATATACGGAAGAAGTCAATTACCTGTGACAATATGATTATACAAAACCTAAATATTTCAAGAATGTAAACACTACCAGCCATAATTTTGCCTGGCAAAAGAATTATTCTCCAGCTGGAAGATTTTAGCAACGATAAAAGTTATAGTTTTGCATTTATGAAAGCACTTGTATTTTGTTTTTATGTTGATTGACAATGATTACCACATCAGTTTTCTCACTTGTATGCTTCCACCAACAGAGCATCCTTATATTATTATAACAACTATTTAAATAACTACATATGCAGATCTAAAAAAAAAATGTAACATGTAAAACTGCAATGAGCACAACTTAGAGGATTCCTGTAACATTTGGTGTTGTAATCCACAAAATGACCAGCACACACAGTTCCTTTTATCATAAATTTCCATACAGTTAAACTCTGTAACATGCAAATATAATTAGTAAAGCATCAATAGCAATAAATCAGGAAAATATGCAAATATTAAAACTATGACAGATTTTAAAATTAAAATTTTGCGAGATTTTATGTCTTCTGAGCAAAATCTTTACAAAAGGGCCTCATACAAAGCCTATAAATGGACCTCGTTTTATATGGCTGGTATCTACACAGTATCATAAGAATGATTACTTGTTGACTCAGTTTTAGTTGGTTATCATATCAATCATTCTTTGCACATGCCTATCAATAAAGGAAACGCTTTATAGTATGCCATAAAAACAAAGCTCACTTACGACTTTCTATGTGAATATGTATACATTCTGAAGAGTCCTGATTGGACAATCATTTACTTTTAAACATGTGTTCACAGGAGATCACTTTTTGGCGGACAGATAATTGTTACAACACCAGGAAATTCTTTCTAAATAGCCTCAGACTGATGTTTTCATGTATAACTCTACGTCAGCAGAGGAATGCTTTCTGCAAGGCAACAGTTGGTTGATGGCCAAGACTTTCTAGCCTCTCAAGTAACTGGTGTACAGCTGGAACATATGAAATAATATAAACATACCAACAGTAAATTACTTAGATAATAATCAATATACTCATACAAAGAAAAACCTTCTTGATGCACAACTTATTCTTAGTATATTTCGTCAACCTCTACACGTTTCAGGCGTATCTAGGCCCATCATCAGGAAGTACAACCGTATGTATACAACAATTGATACTTGTCATTCTTTTTAGATGACTGTCTGTTGTCCTGAGGACATATACTAAGAAAAAGTTGTGCATCAAGTTGGTTTTTCTTTACATGATTAAATTGAGATGCACAGTCAACAAAACATAAAATCAATATATTATCCAATAAATGTACTTCATGATCAATACACACCACATACATAAACTTCTACATGTTTTCGCACCAAGATTACATCTTCATGGATTATTACAACAAAGGTGTAGAAGCCAATATGCCAATGTATGTTTTGTTCATTCTTATATGCATGATCAAAATGTCTGATTGTTAAAATACATAAAAATTTTTAAGACATATAACACTGATAGTAATGACAGTTTACAGTATTCCGATGTGTTCTAATACATTAATCATAAGCTGCCTTGGTTGTGAATTCTTAGTTACAGTGTTCCAGTATTTTATATTATATATTAATCATAAGCCACCTCAGTTGTCAGTTCTTTCATAGGGTGGTGTACACAAACAGCAGCTTTGATTCCATATAATCTAAAACGATCTCGTCCCGTAATGACAATGGTGTTATTTTATATTTAAACACACCAATTTATGCTTCACATTCTGCTCACCTAACAAACTATACAATCAACTAAGGACCCCAAAAGAAAAGGTAAATAATTACAAGAACAGTGGCCTTTACAGTCCATATTGTAACATATGCAACAAAATTTATGTTGGTCAGACTGACACAAATTTTAAAATAAAGTTTTCAAAACATAAAAGACACATAAGACAAATAACACTAGATAAAAAACAACTTTTCTGTTGGTCACACAAACTAAAGTAGGTTAACCCAATAACATTTTGTGCGCTGCTTTCAGGCCAGGTTTTTAAGTGACATGTGGTTGAAATTTGAAAAAAATCTGTATTTGCAGTATATCACAGGGAGCATATGCATTACCTAAAAAGTAAAAGTGGACGACTTACTGCTACATTTTGCCTGTGGAATGTATCTTCTAAGTGTCCAGCAATAATTTGCCAGCATACTGGGACTCCACTTGCCTTGGTATTGCTTTTCCATGGTGGAAATGTCCTGGTGAAATCACTCTCCATGCTTCTCACTGCCCCAAGATTTTCTGGTAAGAAGTCTAAGTGAGAGTCTAAGAAATGCACCTTTAAAGACATATTACACCCCCATATCTTCGTAGGATTGTTTAAGATCATCCACCATATCACCATAGTTGTCTGCTTTATGATTTCACAGAAAATTGGTAGTGACATTTTTGAATGATTTCCATGCTGCTTTTCCATTTACTTAGCTGGTCTTCAATTTTTAAATCCTGTATTAACTATCTCACATGAGATACAACAATTACCCTTCCTGTGATTTTAGCATCTTATCCTGTGAAACTTATTTTTAAAATACCTCAATCCAGCGCTATTTTGAACCACACTGTCTTGACGAACTTATTTATGATTTCAAGTCTGAAGCGCAACGGAGGTAAATAAACTTTCTCAGTGTTGATTAATGGAGTATTTACTACATTTTTCTGTCCCTACTATCCCATTCACACAGAAAGTAACAAAACTTTGTGTAGCCAAGCTGCATGCTAAGCAAGCCAGTAAATCCCCACGAATGGTCCAATTATATTTTGCATCTTTTCCAGAAGTAGTTTCATATTTTCATTGGACTCTTTTATGTTTGTGGCATGGACTAAGGGTACAGATGGTAATTTATTCCCTTTATGTACAAGCACAGCTTTTAAGCTAACATTCAAAGAGTCAATAAACAAATGCCACTCAGTTGGATTGTGTTGGTGTCCAAGAGCTCTATTATGAAGCACACATCATTACAAAACACCATATCATTTTTTTGAGAAAAAAAATTCTTTGAATTCATTTTGGGGGAGTGTGAAAGAAACATATTTCAATACCATAATGGAGGAAATACCATCCTTTTACTCTGAACCTTAAGATTTCAGCTTGTTTTTTCAACAAATTCAAATCCTGGACAAGGCCATTAAGATATCCTTGTGTGAATATATGTGGTTCAAATGAGGAACAACTTGCTGCGAATGTTGGATAGCCATCAGCATTATCCCCTTCTTGCTATCCACGATCATCATCAGAATCAGAGCTGTCACTGCTAAAAGTCAGATTTTCTGGAAGCCTGGTACAGGCAATTCTTTGATGTGTGTTACAGGCCTCATTGCAGATGGCAGATCTGGATATTTCACTGTATGTTTCGATTTGGAGGCGATCCCTGTTATGTTGGTGAAACAAAAGTAACAATCGGAGGAGAGGTCTGTTGGTTCCCTCCAAACCATGAGAACGGTGAATGGCATTCGGTATGAACCACTTGTCCATTCTGTGAGGAGCCTCACACACGTTACACAACAAAAATGAGGGGCCTACCTTTTATCTTTGTCACCCAATTTACACCCTAAATAAAGCTCATTTCTTAATGAGAGGGGTAAAATTTCGCCTCTGAGATTTGAAGGTCAGTCCACCACACACATAACAGAAGGTGACAGGTTGATTTAAACACTTCCTTGGCATGATAAAAATAAAAAGACACAATCCTTTGACATAAAGTACATTACTAAAATGAACACACAACATTTGCAACTTATCACAATGTAGTCCAGCACACCACTAGCAGTGCAGCGTTCCTCAAGCACAGCTTACTGTTAATTTTATGTCCCAACATGTCAGTGCATGTCTGAGCTTGTGCAGTCTGACTGTCTGTGATTGGGCTCACATGCCTACTGTCTTTGTTGTGATTAAGCTTCCATGCCCACACTACCTTTAAAATAGAATAACTGCTCAGCCATATTTAAAACATACTGGTAGCATTGCAAAAATAACAAATGTGCTCAAAATGAATTTTAAATAATCCTGTCACACAAAACTGTGGGTGATATAACAATTCTAGAAACATATTTGAATTCAGTGTGGAAAAATATATAAGATGTATAAATTAGTTTTTATGTGACAAAAATTATGTTTACCAGAGTAATCCACATTTTAAACAATAAACATGAATATGGCCCTAAACAAACAACCATTGAAATTATAAAAACATGAAATAAAGATTGGTATATGAATTGTCTAGAAAATTTTTATATACAGCAATACCAACTACAAGGATCCTCGACAGAAGAATAGAATACTGTCGAAATAAATCCCTTATTTACTCTCATCTATGACTGAAGTGCTTAATGTGTAGGCACATTGTTATAATATGTTCACCACAGCAACAGTGCAGAACACACATTCAGTATACTACACTGCCTTGTAAAATACACATTGCATGGCATATCTCGTATGTACCTCCATACACACATATCTTATAACATGATAAATTTCCCAAAAATATTTTCAAAATCTGTAAACTAAAATAATACTATTATAATAACAGGATGAGATTATTTTAGATCATAAGGAATCAAAGCCGGTGTTTGTACACACCACCCCTATATATGAAAGCAACT
>Ga0131853_10019418_pt1 | contig 12371 bp, 10 predicted proteins | sample TergutLab28metaG_FD_92764 | JGI IMG/M metagenome (GOLD analysis project Ga0131853, IMG submission 92764) | Labiotermes labralis P1 segment gut microbial communities from Petit-Saut dam, French Guiana - Lab288 P1 (version 2) (version 2) | ecosystem: Host-associated > Arthropoda: Insects >...
TACAGGCACTGAGGCTCTGTAAAGGCCGTATGGTCCATAGAGGGAGTAGAGGTATAACTCTACTGTACAAGCACTGAGGCTCTGTACAGGCCATACGGTCCATAGGGGGAGTAGAGGTATAGCTGTACTCTACAGGCACTGAAGCTCTGTACAGGCCGTATGGTCCATAGGGGGAGTAGAGGTATAGCTGTACTGCACAGGCACTGAGGCTCTGTACAGGCCTTATGGTCCATAGGGGGAATAGAGGTATAGCTGTACCGTACAGGTACTGAGGCTCTGTAAAGGCCGTATGGTCCATAGGGGGAGTAGAGATATAACTCTACTGTACAAGCACTGAGGCTCTGTACAGGCCATACGGTCCATAGGGGGAGTAGAAGTATAGCTGTACTGTACAGGCACTGAGGCTCTGTACAGGCCGTATGGTCCATAGGGGGAGTAGAGGTATAGGTGTAATGTACAGGCACTGAGGCTCTGTACAGACCGCACGGTCCATAGGGGGATTAGAGGTATAGCTGTACTGTAAAGGCACTGAGGCTCTGTACACGCCATATGGTCCATAGGGGCAGTAGAGGTATAAATGTACTGTACAGGCAGTGGCTCTCTACAAGCCGTATGGTCCATAGGGGGAGTAGAGGTACATCTGTAGTGTACAGGCACTGAGGCTCTGTACAGGCCATATGGTCCATAGGGGGAGTAGAGGTATAGCTGTACTGTACAGGCACTGAGGCTCTGTTGAGGCCTCATGGTCCATAGGGGGAGTAGAGGTATAGCTGTACTGTACAGGCACTGATGCTCTGTACAGGCTGTATGATCCATAGGGGGAGTAGAGGTATAGCTGTACTGTACAGGCACTGAGGTTCTGTACAGGCCGTATGGTCCATAGGGGGAGTAGAGGTATAGCTGTACTGTACAGGCACTGAGGCTCTGTACAGGCCGTACGGTCCCTAGGGGGCCTAGAGGTATAGCTGTACTGTACAGGCACTGAGGATCTGTAAAGGCCGTATGGTCCATAGGGGGAATAGAGGTATAGCTGTACTGTACAGGCACTGAGGCTCTGTACAGGCCGTATGGTCCATAGGGGGAGTAGAGGTATAACTACTGCACAGGCACTGAGGATCTGTACAGGCCATACGGTCCATAGGGGGAGTAGAGGTATAGCTGTATTGTACAGGCACTGAGGATCTGTACAGGCCGTATGGTCCATAGGGGGAGTAGAGGTATAGCTGTACTGTACGGGCACTGAGGTTCTGTACAGGCCGTACGGTCCATACGGGGAGTAGAGGTATAGCTCTACTGTACAGCCACTGAGGCTCTGTACAGGCCGTACGGCCCATAGGGGGAGTTGAGGTATAGCTCTATTGTATAGGCACTGTGACTCTGTACAGGTTGTACGGACCATAGGGGGAGTAGAGGTATAGCTCTACTATACAGGCACTGAGGCTCTGTACAGGCCGTACGGACCATAGGGGTAGTAGAGGTGTAGCTCTACTGTACAGGCACTGAGGCCCTGTACAGGCCGTACGGTCCACAGGGGGAGTAGAGGTATAGCTCTATTGTACAGGCACTGAGGTTCTGTACAGGCCGTACGGCCCATAGGGGGAGAAGAGGTATAGCTCTACTGTACAAGCACTGAGGCTCTGTACAGGCCATACGGTCCATAGGGGTAGTAGAGGTATAGCTCTACTGTACAGGCACTGAGGCTCTGTACAGGCCGTATGGTCCATAGGGGGAGTAGAGGTATAGCTCTACTGCACAAGCACTGAGGCTCTGTACAGTCCGTACGGCAGATAGGGGGAGTAGAGGTATAGCTGTACTGTACAGGCACTGAGGCTCTGTACAGGCCGTATGGTCCATAGGGGGAGTAGAGGTATAGATGTACTGTACAGGCACTTAGGCTCTGTACAGGCCGTACAGTCCATAGCGGGAGTAGAGGTATAGCTCTACTGTACAGGCACTGAGGTTCTGTACAGGCCGTACGGTCCATAGGGGGAGTAGAGGTATAGCTGTACTGTAGAGGCACTTAGGCTCTGTACAGGCCGTACGGCCCATAGGGGCAGTAGAATTATAGCTGTACTGTACAGGCATTGACGCTCTGTACAGGCCGTACGGCCCATAGTGGGAATAGAGGTACAGCTGTACTGTACAGGCACTGAAGCTCTGTACAGGCCGCACGGCCCATAGGGAGAGTAGAGGTATAGCTGTACTGTACAGGCACTGAGGCTCTGTACAGGCTGTACGGCCCATAGGGGTAGTAGAGGTATAGCTGTGCTGTACAGGCACTGAGGTTCTGTACAGGCTGTATGGTCCATAGGGGGAGTAGAGGTGTAGCTGTACTGTACAGGCATTGAGGCTCTGTACAGGCCGTACGGTCCATAGGGGGAGTAGAGGTATAACTCTACTGTACAGGCACTGAGGCTCCGTACAGGCCGTATGGTCCATAGGGGAAGTAGAGGTATAGCTGTACTGTACAGGCACTGAGGCTCTGTACAGGCCTTATGTTACATAGGGGGAGTAGAGGTATAGCTGTACTGTACAGGCACTGAGGCTCTGTACAGGCCGTACAGTCCATAGGGTGGGTAGAGGTATAGCTGTACTGTACAGGCACTGAGGCTCTGTACAGGCCGTATGGTCCTTAGGGGGAGTAGAGGTATAGCTGTACTGTACAGGCACTGAGGTTCTGTACAGGCCATATGGTCCATAGGGGGAGTAGAGTTATAGCTCTACTCTTTATTGACCACAGCACTAGAAAGGAGTGAGGGGTCAGCGTCATACCCCGGCCACTCTTTACCCCAGGGAAGGACCCAGTACCCAATGTACAGGAGGCAGGGTGGGCCACAGGGCCAGTCTGGACATGTGCAGAAAATCTTTCCCCCACCAGGATTCGACCCCCAGACTGTCCAGCCCATAGCCAGGCACTATACCCACTACACCACGCAGTCCACAAGGTACCAGCACCTCCAAAATATTCACACACACCTATCAAGCTGCTATGTGTCTCAACACAGGAAGCTGCAGTCTCAACAATCAATACTGTAAGAACTTCATATTCAATGCAAGACATTTACTGAGAGTGGAGACTGCACTCACCCTAATGCCAGACAGCACGAGTGTGATGTGGTAGAAGTCTGGCAGCAGGAACGCCCTCACCGTGGACCCATCTCGCACATGTTCAATCACAGCTTTCATAGGTTTCTTTTCACAATTATCCACAAAGTTACGTAAATTGTCTATTGTCCATTTGATATCTCGTACATGTTCCTGAAGGGAAAAAAAATACAGTTTGTTAAGTAAAAGAGTATATATGCAGTAATATAAACCATGGAAAATATATTATTTGCCACACCACAAACAGCAAAGGCAGTAGCAATGTAAGAGCACACGTAACATTTTCATCCACAGTGACTCACAAACATACTTTAATACACCCCACTGTAAACTGCAGAACCTAAGTTTTTTATTAAATCCACCGCCTTTACTTACTTACTCACTCCATGGTGCAGAGTCCTTCTTGAGAAGCTAACTGGTTTGCAGCTAGTCAAGAAATTCCCCGCATTTCACGGAACCCGAAGTTTCATTACCGCACTCACAAGCCTCCGCCACCCGTCTCTATCCTGGGCCAGCGCAATCCAGTCAAATATACCCACATCCCACCTCCTGGAGATCCATCCTAATATTATCCACCCATCTACGCCTAGGTCTCCCCATTGGTCTCTTTCCCTCCGTTTCCCCACCAAGACCCACTGTCTTTACACAACATATATTGTTGGCTAATGTTTTAGTTAAACAAGCTACATGCTTTGGCCTTACTCGGCCATCATCAGGCTTACAGGATATTAGTAAAAATTAAGGTACAAATGTTCGCTGTACCTATTGGATCCCATTGGTTTAAACTGTCTTTGCATCTACTTAAAATTAGTTATTTGGATTGAGTGACAATCACATAAAACTTAAATGTTGTATAGTTTTACCAGCAGATCGAAGCTTTATACTGCAGTTATTGCTGCACTGGTTCCAGGTGCATGGCAGTACTGAGGCGATCGTTTGTGTATATGAGGGTTGGTGTGCACAGTTGGGTTATGCACTGTGTATTACGCAGTTTTTGTAATCTAATCAGACGGCGTTAGCGGCCTATATTGGTATGTTGTATTTGTTCTTTTCCATCATACGCACTATTTGGGTAAAACTACCCGTTCTGTGAATGCTAACGCCATCTGATGATGGCCAAGTAAGGCCGAAACACGTAGCTTGTTTAACTAAAACATTAGCCAGCAATATATGTTGTGTAAAGATGGTAGACCTAATAAAAAAACCTTGGTATATATACACAACAGGATGGAAACAATTCAATTTAGTTTTACAGAACCTAAGACTGGAAAAATGGCCTCAGAAGAAATGCTCTTAAGAGTATTCAAACGGAATAGAGTAATAAAAATTATGGTCCCATAAAAGAAGAAGAAAACTGGCAAAAGAACAAATAAGCAGGTTAAGGTTACATTTCAAGGGGCAAGTACTGTAAAATTTACCAAATCACTTGGATGATGATGGTGAGGACATAATGAAAGGATGCATACAGCAAGAATGCCAAAAGAAACAGTGACTGCCAGAATGGAAGAAACAAGGAAAAGAGGAAGAGCATGGGAAAAACAGACTCATGAGGTTGAAGAGGATATGAACGTAATGGGAATAAGAACATGACATGCAATGGGCAGACACCAAAACAGATGGGGGTGGAGTGCATTGGAAGCCAAGGTCCATAACAGACTGTAGTGCTTCATAAGACCCACAGGCATTAAATAAACCTGGCTGATAATACCATTCATGACTTCGATATCGTGTGAAGATGGATGAAACATACTCTTGATGGAATGTGGTAGTGTCACGGTCCAAAACTTTGGTATTGTGTGAAGATGGATGGAACACCCTCTTGAAGGAATGCTGTAGTGTCATGGTTCAAAACTTTGGTATCATGCGAAGGCGGAAGAAACACGCTCTTGAAGGAATGCGGTAGTGTCACAGTTCAAAACTTTGGTATTGTGCAAAGATGGATGAAACATTCTTGAAGGAATGCGGTAGTGTCACAGTTCAAAACTTGAAAACAAAAGTTTCCGAAACAATTACAGTATTCAAAGTCTTCAGTATGGCTGCCTCCATAATACTTACTCCACGGAACTGTTCTAACTATCATCGCATCTTCTGTAAATGTATCACACAACCAATATTATAAAGACGGACCTATCATGACAATTCAATTACCTGACTTCCTGTAGCAGCCCACTTTCCTTTACCGGCTGCTTTAGCCGCATCTTCCAACTCCATAAGACGCTGCAGCTCAGGTACTTGACGGACTCCTTCACGACGAACACTAACTAGACCTTCTGACACCAAAGACTCTGTCACTTTTTCTCCAGTAGCCACATCTGAAGAAATATTCAACAATTAGGAAACACGGTAGAATAGTTCTGTGTGTCACTTCACCATTAACATAATGTTTACAACACTTTGCTCGCCAGGGGAATATTTAAAAATGAACATGGCACAAGGATGATATTATGTACCCAAATTTCTTCCCTGCTATGAGTAAGTTATCTAAGGAAACTACTTGTGAATTATGTCATGCACATCACAGCAAATCATAGACTATCACTGTAAAGGAACTATCAGTTACCCAATTTCACTGCCACCAAGTTTCATACAAAAATTCAGAATCTAATGACACAGTTCACCAATTCATTGGGCACTATGCCCAATTACTTTTGGAAGTTTACACACTAACCTGAACCTTAAGGTCTGAACCTTGATGATGTACACACAATGAAATACAAACTTTAACTTTGGCTAAGACATGGAAACACCCTAGTGGATTACTCTTTCTGTTTATCTTATCAATGTTGGTAGCAATAATTCGGACTTCTGTGTCTGTCAAAAAAAAAATGGGAAGAACTGTATAAGAAGCAGGAAGAAGGCAAAACACACACCCACAAAGGCATGTATCTTGAACACATCTTCATATTCACTAATATCTACTGCATTCGTGAAAACACACTAGGAGGTGGGGTAGTATGTGAATGTTAAACAGTAAACTGTTCATTGTCATAAGAAACATAATGTGTACCACTGCACAATAACATGAGAACAGATCAAATCAAACTTCATGCACAGGATATGTTCAAGAACATCTATAAATTACGTAGTACTAGCAAATGTTTCTAATTACCCTTGCCAAGGTAGATGCAGCCATACTCTCGGGTGGTATTGGGTGATTTCTCACAAGTAAACCAAACCTCTTCACCAACAAGCTTCTTACGCAAGAATTCTCGAGCTTCCCACGCATATGGCTCATCTTTAGTCTCCTCAGCACTGACAAAAGAATCACTCTTATAGCAAGTATATACCAATAATGGTTCAAGATTTAGACACACAATTACTACCTCCTCATAACTAATATATGATAATGTGGAACTTACCTGTTGACCGCACGACGACCGAGCTTTGGTGCAACGATATTGGACAGGAAAATTGTCTTCTCCGGTGGAGGACCTCCTTTCGGTTGCCCTCTAATAATAACAGAGTCCCCGGAAAGGACCTGTGAAGACAATACACATTTCCTTACGCACGACTCCTACGACTAACTTACGGCCATATGTGAAATCGTCCATGCTTTCATGCATCTGCTGCCAACAGGGCAAAATCGTCTGCTTCATAAAAATGACTACTCAAACATACAACCAGCTAAAACTATCATGTACATCGAGGAATCAATTCTAATCATAGTTAATGCTGTAAAAGACATTTATTCTACCTACTTGTTTAACTATCCCCCACTTTGGTTTCGGCTGTGCTACACTCATGCTGCTACTGGATCCATGCAGTGTTAAAAAAAGGTCGCGATCACGTGACGTCAGCCGCGTCGTGGTGTGCGCAAAGAATTTTATACCGAGAGAAGGGACATTGTACTACACTCGGCCGTTCAGCGTAAAGATTTATAACTCGACAGGTAAGGAAAATATATGCAGTTTCATTCAGCCGTTTATCACCCGGACACTAGTTTGTCGTGTTGCTGATGTGGCAGACGAACCACTGCGAGTACCATCTAGTGCCCATCACATGAAGCAAACGACTACTTGGGTCGGTGCACTTTGGCGGCCCCTCTGAAATCATCCCTAGAAGTTTGTAGGTTTGTCATATTCTAAATACCTGTTCGCCTAGCCTTGAAAGTCCGAATCCCGAAATCGAAGACTCATCGTATTTCGTATGTCGGCGTGTTATACAAATGCGATTCCTGACGTGTAACTCTGACAAGCTTTCACCTCACAGGTGGCTTGTAGGTCATTGTGCCAGCCATGTGTTTTGTATTTTTACCCTGCCAGCCGTACTGTGTATTTTCAATTTGGCAGAATTCCAAATGCGTATTCCACCACTCTCGCACGAAGAATCCCAACTGTACAAACAAATATTTGTACAGCGTGGTGGAGCTGGAAGAATAGGGCGGAAGTGGGGGACGGGTGCGTCCGCTCGGAACGGCGCAATGAATTTCCGCGATAAAGAAACGGATTTGTTTGCTCTTAACAAATTTTAAATTCCTCGGGCAAATAAACAGTAACGTAATAAGTAATGTTCACTCTAGAGCAGGCCACGTAGGCGTAGGGGGAGAAGTAAAGGTATCACTCTACTCCTTCTTTAACCTCGGCGCTAGATGGGGTGCGTGGTCAACGCCACGCTCCGGCCGCTTTACCCCCGGGAAATACCCGGTATCCATTATGTAGGAGGATGGGTGGGCCCCAGGCACGGTCTGGACGTGCGCGGAAAATCACGCCCCCACCGGGATTCGATCCCCAGACCGTCCAGCCAGTAGGAAGTCGCTATACCGACTGAGCTATCCCGGCCCACGAGGCAATAAGTAGTTTCGTTTTTTCAGTTCATATTTTCGCTTAGAGGCGGGAATTGTGATTATTTAACCTACACACCAAAATACCTAGCTATGCCAGTTTTTATGGTTGTTTTAACAAAGGACACCGGAAGTGTTACTAAAAGGATGACAGAGTCTACAAAAGATAACATGGATTATCTCTATCTGGAAGAGAAGAGCCCATATTACATACACTGGCCTACACAGGCATACCTGTTGAACTAGCATTTCATATACAACCACAGAACCTTTCAGATTATCATTATAATGTTTTAACCTAACTTCTGTGTAGTTAACTGGTCACAGATGTACTGCATAAGACAGAACGTTCCTGGCACAATTCATTTACATATTTTCCTATTGCAGAGGGTTCCAGTCCTACATACAGTATGCTGTTCATGTTATATTCCATCCTGTAAGAAAATATAATTTTGTACACTGGTTACAATGTTGGTTTGGAACATACAGAGACCAGCCAGCCTTCACTGCCTACATATGGAACTGAATTTTTGTAGTTACTATAGTTATTGTTGTTATTGGAAAAAATAAGACATAACTACCATATTTGCTGGAACACAAATGATGACATTTTGCGGTCAATGTTTTTTCTTTAAAATATCCCCGATATACATGCCATACTCTTTACATAACATGCTGTTAAATGTAATTTATACCCAAAAGATATTTTTCTGTTGAACCAAGTTTCATCAGGACTGGGTAGTCCCAAAATAAACAGCAGTTGACCGCACTCATATCCCTTTTCATACTAATAACAGGGACTACAGTGGTTAACAGAAGGCACGAGGTGGGGAAGGAATGCCTTTGATAATAACCTAGTTTAACTTTAGGTGACAGAAAGGACTTTTTCCACTCATTAGTAATCGCTTCTAGAAAGCAATTTTTGTCCACCTTCTACCGAGATTTATTGAAAGTTTATGGGGAGCAGAGCAACTCACAATAATGGATAAGGATTTAATTACAAAGATGTAGTTTTCATAATGAATAAACAAAATCTTTTTATGACCCTGACATAGCAGGAAAGAAGCACTAGTATTTTCAGATCAGACTCAAAATCCATCCTCTTGACAATGTGATGTACAAGTGTTCTTGCACACATTCATATTTGAAAATAAGCTGTAATAGGACTGTGCTTGCATTGATATTTATTAAACAACACAGTGCAGTTGGACTGTAAAAATTTCTTGTTTTTCCCACCGTTTTACCTTTCCTTGACACAAGTAAGTGCACTCTAATAACATTTTGGCTGAAAGACTCTTTTTAAGTGTACCTACCAACATTCTCATGGTGTGGCAGTCTCCTGATATATGCTCTTCAGGACTTACCAGTCCCTTTCTGAAGTCAAACCCTAATAACCTTAAGGTGTGTCATCCCCATTGCATTAGGTCGATAATACAAAACTGTAATGTGTGTGTGTATATATATATATACACATACACAGTCATGAACACAACAATATTACAATTAGTAGCAATATATAATATACAACTACATGTTTCAGCCCTGTATTTAGGCCATCATCAGATTGTCCAAAGAACTTACTAAGTGATAGGATCATAAGATGAATACCAATACATTTTTACATCATGAAGTATGCATCAATATAAATGTTGGCAACTTTTATTAATCCCACGATTAATGATGTAAGATGAGATCTTGACCCCTTCCAAAATATCACACATACTGTGTAGTCACTTAATAAGTTCTTTGGACAACCTGATGATGACCTACATACAGGGCCAAAACATGTAGTTGTATATTATATATTGCTCCTAATTGTAATATTGTTATGTTCATGACTGTATGTATATATAGATATATACACAATACAGCTTTGTAAATACATTTTCTCATTCCAAATTTGTCATCTCCATTTTACAAGACACATTATTTACCCTGCATCAATAAACCTGAATGCAGGAAGATCGTAATTAAATTTAACATTCCTAGGTCCATGCATCGCTAATATATTCTCAGAGTACAACCAACAAGATGCAACGTTTCTCAAATTTATTTCTGTAAGATGCTCTACTTTTCAGAGAGGCTAGCAGAAGGTAGCAGTAATGGACTGACAAATGCCTGAAGCCATATGTGCATTTTTGTGCTCCTGATGATGGACAGAAAAACCGTCTGAAACATGTACAGCGTCTTACAGAAATAAACAAATATGAGAAACATTGTATCTTGTCAATTGTACTCTGAGAATATATTATTAGTAAAGGTACCTCCTGTTCTTTGCACACATAAGTATCATGTATTTTCACACAGACTGTCCGAGTTAAAACGGCACAAACTGAAGACTGAACAGTCAACTGTTTTTCAACATAAACCTTTGTTTCATTTGTGAATGAAGTAGTTCAGTGTGAGTGAGAGGTCATAAAACTTAAAGGTAAAGGTAAAGCAGTCCCATTAAAGGGCCGGAGGGTTCCAGGAAGTTACGGTCCCACATTTCATGACAACGGCACAGCATGGTGGTAAGTTTGTCGGCCTTATGCACCAACCGCCTTTACCCCCAGGAAATGCTCCTGGAACTCATTTCTGTCAAGAGGCTGAATCGACCCCAGGGCCATCATAAAACTTAAAACCTGCTCAAAACTGAATATGTAAGGTCTTTTGTTGATTACTGTTATTGTGTCATACTCCATATTCAGAAATAAACACGTGTACAAAGAACAGGTTACAGCTTGCTGTTTTTTCTTTTCTAACTTTAGTTGCCGGACTGCTGGATAGAAGTCAGTACTCGGAAGGTCCTGCAACCGGTCATCTCGACACCGGTTTTCTTGGTTTCCCTGTGTCTATAAGCAAACGCTGAGATGGTTCCCAAAATTCCAAGTTGCCACTACATGCTTCTCATGTAGCCCTCCCGACTTAAATCTAGTAGTAACCAATTTCATGTTTTGTTTACATGTAAAATAACCACTGTCACCAGGTAACAACCCGATTGCAGTAAATAATAATAATTATTATTATTATTATTACCGCCTGCCACCAGTTGCTCTACTTACAGTACTATGGTGTGTGAGCAGCCACAATCCTGCATGCATGCACACTCTCTCTCTCTCTTGGTCACCATGCACATTAATTTCTCTATTCTGCAGAAGTGGTAGCATGTGTACATTTTATTTCCCACGTCCTAGAGCAGTGTCCGTTAACAGCAAAATGTGCACAGTACTTTTGAGTGTACTCCACGCCCTACAAGTCACATTCATGAAGGGCGTTACATTGTGTGTATCATTAGGAGCGTGAATTTATGGTGTGACAGCAAACAAAAATTGAACCAATAATGTTAAGTGTATAGTTTTTCTACACATGGGGCACGTTAACAGAGAAGTATATAGTAATATTGCCTGCAATTAAATTACCTGAAAGTGTACCGAGTAATGCAATGTGCTACAAATGATTTCATCTAGGAAGTGTGTCATCCCCGTTGTGTGTGTGAAACTTGGAAAATTGTATGTAGTCCAACAAAACTGTGTTGCATGAGGTGTATTTAATGATTATATAATGGGCAACTACATGTTTTGGCCTGTGCTGGCCATCTTCAGGTTGTCTCAGAGAAACTTAAGAACTTACTATAAGCATGCACACGCACGTGGTGTAGATATATCTACATACGGGCCTTATTAGCAAAACAAAACAAAAACCAGGAATCTAATAAAACAACACAAAATAAAACAAAGCAAATCAGATACAGAAAAAATCTCGCACCCAAGGTCACTGTACCCCCCACAACACGGCATAATTGAGGAGAAGGATGATGAACAGGCCTCCGCTCTACTACAGAACTTCATACCTGCAGAGCGCACCCCCACAATAGCTTTATTTTTGTGTATCTGTTTTGCTTTGTTTTGTTTTATTAGATTCCTGTTTTTGTTTTGTTTTGCTAATAAGACCCGTATGTAGAGATCTCTACACCACGTGTGCGTGCATGCTTATAGTAAGTTCGTAAGTTCCCCTAAGACAACCTGAAGATGGCCAGTACAGGCCGGAACATGTAGTTGTCCATTATATAGTCATTAAATACACCTCATGTGACATGGCTGTGTTTGACTACATACAATTTTCCAAGTACAAATGATTTCAATTACAATGGTGGACTTTCAGTTACATTATGTTTCGTTATAATGGCCATGTTCTAAATTAAATGATACGTTTTGTTGCAATGGTATGATTTTTAATTACAGGTAACATTTTGAAAGCAGTAATTAATACATTACCCAAAACACAGAATCTGTGTTACGAGCAGCTGCAAGATCTTGCTGAAAACACGAAGCTTCCCTTAGAATTATACACGTGTTAAAAAATGATGGCAGAATGTATGTCACATGTGAATTAACCCTTTGACGCCGGAATTAAACCGCCCCCCCCCCCCCCCCCCCCCCCCCCCTTTTTGGTGGACACTCCCATACAAGCAAAAACGCCCGCTACAAAATATACAATTATTAAA